>Ga0209164_1000354_pt1 | contig 119009 bp, 93 predicted proteins | sample MTBNYHSulfiMetaG_FD_187458 | JGI IMG/M metagenome (GOLD analysis project Ga0209164, IMG submission 187458) | Enrichment culture microbial communities from rom New York Harbor, USA that are MTBE-degrading - MTBE-NYH (New York Harbor Sulfidogenic)... | ecosystem: Environmental > Aquatic > Marine...
CCCAGTGGCTGACCCTGCACTACGTCAACTCCGACGGCCACAGCCGCTACGACTCCATGCAGATGTCGTTCAGCCGCCGGTTCCAGGACGGGCTGCAGATGCAGCTGAACTACACCTGGGCCAAGGCCTTCGATAACGGCTCCGACTCCATCTACACGGTGGGCGGCAGCTCCCCGTTCATGTCCAACTGGTACAATCGTGACTACGACAAGGGCTTCGCCGCCTTCGACGTGCGCCACAACTTCAACGCCAGTTTCATCTACGAGCTGCCTTTCGGCCCCGGCAAGATGATCGCCGGCGACACCGACGGCATCCTCGGCAACATCATCGGCGGCTGGCAGATCAACGGCATCGTGACGGCCAACTCGGGCTACCCCCTCGACTACAAGGTGCCCATCGACACGCTGGGCACCGGCTACACCAACGACCGCGGCCCGAGCCGACCCGATGTGACCAACACCAGCGTGACCACCGACGACAACCTGGTGGGCCCGACCCAGTCCAACTTCGTGTGGACGTCGGCCCAGCGGAACGTGCAGTACCCCCTCGGCTACCAGGGTGGCTACTACAAGGGCTTCTTCCGTGCCCCGGGCTACTGGAACGTGGACTTCTCCCTGTTCAAGGAGATCAAGTTCCCGTGGTTCACCTCGGAAGGGTCCAAGCTGCAGCTGCGTTTCGAGGCCTTCAACCTGTTCAACCACACCAACTTCAACGGCCCCTCCCGCTCCTTCACCAGCTCCAACATGGGCAAGACCTTCAGCGCGGCCACCAACCGTCAGGTCCAGATCGGCGTGAAGTTCATCTTCTAGTCCGGTTTCTTTCGAGCACCCAAGGCCTTCCCTCCGGGGAGGGCCTTTTTTTTGGTTCGGGCCGCCGGTCCGCTTCGGCGGGTGTCGGTGCTGATTTTTCATCGGGAACCGGAAAAAAATCTGGTATAATGTGCTGTTGCGCCGGGAGCCTGTTAAACTTTTCCCCCCGGTTTCGACATCTAAACAGGAAACGGTATGGAGGGAACAGCCATGAGTTTTATTCATCGATTTGTCCTTCGGGTAATCTGGATTGTCCTCCTGACGACGGGCCTCTGCCTGGCCGTGCCCCAGGACCAGGACAAGCGGAAGAACGTGGAGGAAGAATCCTTGAGGGAGCATTACAAGAAGTGGCTGGAGGAGGATGTCGAATATCTGATCACGCCCGAGGAGGAGAAGGTCTTCCATCGCCTGACCACGGACGAGGAGCGTGACCAGTTCATCGAGCAGTTCTGGCGGCGGCGCGATCCCGATCCCAAAACCCCCTTCAACGAGTACAAGCAGGAGCATTACCGCCGCATCGCCTACGCCAACGAACATTTTTCCAGCGGCATCCCCGGCTGGAAGACGGACCGGGGCATGGTCTACATCAAGTTCGGACCGCCGGATCACATCGAGGACTACACCTACGGCGACGCCTACGACCGGCCCTGGTGGGAAGGCGGCGGCAAGACCAAGGTGTACCCCACCCAGTTCTGGTACTACCGCTACATCGATGGGATCGGCCAGGACGTGGAGCTGGAATTCGTCGACCGCTACCAGGGCAACCTGCACAAGCTGGAAGCCAACCCCAACATCAAGGACCTGCTGCTCACCGTGGACTGGCAGGGCAAAACCATCTCGGAGCAGATGGGGAAGACGTACACCATCGACCGCGTGGTGAACCGCACCGACGGCGGTGTGCGCAAGGACGGCTACCTGAGCCAGCGCGAGAAGGACCGCCCCTTCGCCAAGTACGAGCTCATTGCCGACGTGAGCAAGGCGCCCGAGATCCAGTTCAAGGATCTGAAGACCATCGTCACCGCCAACATCAAGTACGATCTCTTCCCCTTCGATGTGCGGGTGGACTATGTGAAGATATCCGAAACGCAGATCCTGGTCCCCGTCACCCTGCAGGTGAACAACAGGGAGATCAGTTTCGAGGACAAGGAGTTCGGCTACTGTCGCGGCTCCATCAATTTCTACGGCATGGTGACCACCGTCAGCAACCGCTACGTCAAGGAGTTCGAGGACCAGATCGTCCGCGACGTCAAGAAGGAGGAGCTGGAAGCGGTCAAACAGGACATGTCGCGCTACCAGAAGTTCCTGCTGCTGCCGTCGGGGCTCTACAAGCTGAGCGTGGTGGTGAAGGATGCCGTCAGCGGCCGCGTGGGCGTGCTGGACCTGCGCCTGAACGTGCCCAGCTACGAGCGGGAGGAGCTCAACACCAGCTCGCTGATCCTGGCCAGCAGCGTCCAGAAGGTGGCGGATCCCGAAAACGACCTGGGGCAGTTCGTCCTGGGGGACGTGAAGGTGGTGCCTGATTTCGACCGCCGCTACCGCATCGATGACCCGCTCTGGATCTATATGCAGGTCTATAACATGACCATCGACTCCAACCTGCTGGAGCCGCGCATGGAAGTGGAATACATCGTGGAGCGCGACGGCGAGCCCTTCTACCGTTACCAGGACCTGAAGGGGGATACGTTCCGGTTCATGTCGGGCGACCGGCTGGTCATCACCGGCCGGCTGCCGCTGAAGCGCTTCCTGGAAGGGACCTATACCCTGCGTATTCTGGTGCGGGACACCCTGAGCGGCCGCACCGTGGAGCAGGCGGGGCAATTCGAGGTCATTTCCTGACCCGGACAACGACACGAAAAGGAGTTGGCGAACCATGAAATTTCCGGGAAACGGGCGGAAATTCAAGGGGCAACCCTTGCCGCCCGGCCGGCGGAAGGCCCGGCAGCGCTTCCTGCGCGCCGTCCGTCGTGAGCGTAACCTCCTGAAAAACCTGTCACGCACCGTGTCACCCGAACTGGCCCGCCGCCTCGGCCGGCGGCCGTCGCATCAGCCGCAGCTGGCGCGCACCCTGGTGACGGAGCTCCAGGCCCGGGCCTGGTACGCCCGGGAGCTGGAGGGCAAGAACCGCCAGCTGGCGGAACAGGCCGAAAGCCTCGAGAAGAAGAACCAGCTCATGGAGGAGCGTTTTCGGGAGAAGGTCACGGAGTTCGAGACGGAGATCGAACGTATCCGCCAGCGCCTGACCCGTGAGCGGGAGCGCGAGGTGGCCGACGAGAAGGGGCGCCTGATCCTGGAGCTGCTGGAAGTGCCCGACAACCTGGAGATGGCCATTCACGCCGCCCGGCAGCACCAGACGGACGACCAGCTCCTCCAGGGGGTGGAGATGGTGCGGGACATTTTCCTGCGCAAACTGGAGCGGCTCGGCCTGCAGGCGGTGGGGCAGGACGGCGAGGCGTTCGATCCGCACATCCACGAGGCCATCGAGATGCGCGAAGTGGATGAAGAGAGTCTGGACGGCATGGTGGTCCAGGTCTACCAGACCGGTTACCGGGTCAACGACCGGCTGATCCGGCCGGCCCGCGTCTCGGTGGGCCGCTACCCGGGGCCCGGCCCCGCCTGAAGTCGGCTAGCGCTTCACCAACACGAACAGATCCAGATACAACTCGAGATTGTTTTTGAGGGGCGGCGGCGGCACCGTGCCGTCGGGCTGCAGCATGTCCCGGAACTCGGCGGCGGGCAAACTGTAGCGCGGGATGGTGCCGGCCGTTTCCTGCTGGAGGGTGGTGCCGACGGTGGTGTCCAGGCGCAGGAAGACGGCGTCGAAAGCCAGTCCGGCCGACCGGAGGTCCGTGACATAGCCCTCAAAATCCGCCGGCTGATACTGGCGGGTGCTGGCGATGCGCACCGTGCCGCCCGGGCGGGTGACCCGCAGCGCCTCCTTCAGCAGCCGCACCTGATCGACCCGTTCCAGGTATTCGAACAGGATGTGGCTGACCACCATGGCGAAGCTGTCGTCGGCCAGGGTCCGGAAGTCGCGGGAGCGGACGCGGCGCAGGTCCGTGGCGTCGCCGGTGATGAGGATGTCCTGGTGGCGGTGGCGGTATTCGTCCATGAAGCGGCGGCCGACGGCGTTGGCGGGCAAAGGGATGGCCGGGTCGTACCACAGGTCGAGGCCGTAGGCGCGAATCCCCCGCTGGCGCAGGAACGGGACCAGCCCGCTGTAGCCCTCGCCCAGGCTCAGGACCGGCTGGTCGGCCAGGGCGGTTGCCGATACGGCCAGCAGATCGGTCACCGGATAGCCGTCCGGGGCCGCGGCGGCCCGCCAGGCGAAATCCACCTGAAAACCGACGTCGCCGGCTTCGCCAACGAGCTGGCCCAGGCCCAGGTTGTAGAGCACCAGGGGGGTGGGATAGCTGGCCTCGCCGGTGATGGGGACGGACTCCCGCTGCCCCTCGCTCTGGATGACGGGGACCTGCTTGGGATTGACCGTCACCTGGTGGCGCGGATCGACGGCCGCCGGTCGCGGGGGTGTCTCGGTGCTGCCGGCCGGCGGGGCATCCGGCGCGGCCGAACAGCCGGCGCCCAGGATCAGGCCGGCCAGAAACAAACCGGTGACCACGCGGCGGCGGCGGATGAACAGGTTGCCCATAATCTCTCCTGCGGTCAAGTTTGACCGTTCTCCGGCATGGGCTCCAGTATAGCAGGCCGGCGGCGGCTACGGCAACCCATCCGTGGCGGTGACCCGGCGGGGGGCGGGAGTTCGCTCGGGCGGGCCAGCCCGGCGGGGGGCGCAAGGTTTAAAATCGCTCTGAATATTTTCCATCTCCCGGCAAGGGGGTCCTCGTCACCGGGAGAGGCAAGGATAACATTTTTTCGAGAATAGCGATTAGGATGGACCTGTGATAACCGCCACCGCCGGTCCTGTGCCGGCGGGGCGGTGACTGGCAGCCAGAAGAGCGATGGCCGTAACCATCGCCACCGCCGGCCTTGTGCCGGTGGGGCGATGTGCCCCGCAGATGGCGGCCGTGTATTTCAGGTGGTAATTCGTTGGCCTGACTTTGTTTGTTGCAGAATTCTATCCCCATGTACATCAGAACATTGCCCTACCGGGGCGAGCCCGGTGGTGGCATCATTCTCGCGAAGAACCGTAGCTGGCATTCAGTCCTCGCCTCCGCCGGGGCAAGCCCGGCGGGGGGCGGGAGTTCGTCAACGCAGAGATGGCCGGCGGGGCGGTGACTGGGTGCCAGAAGAGGGATGGCCGGGGCCGGGCAGGCGGCCGGCTATTCCTCCTCCTCCGGCGGCACGTTTTGCGCCAGTTTCCGCTGCAGGCGCCGGCGCCGGTATTCGAGGCGCTCCCGCCACTCGTCGGCGGCGGGCCAGGCGGCCACCAGGGCCAGGTAGTGCTCGCAGCGGGTGAGGGCCCCCTGGAAATCCCGCAGGTGATGTTCCTCGTAAATCAACACTTCCTCCATGGCTTCGGGCACCTCCCGCGGCCGGGTGACGGTGAGGTGATGGAAGAGTTCGTACGCCTCGGCCCGCCGCCCCAGGCGTTTGTACAGGTTGGCCAGGGAATGGCCGATGACGGCGTGGCCGCGGGCGTACTGGTCCAGGCGCCCGGCGTGGTCGGCCAGCATCTGCTCGAACTCGGCCAGCCGGCTGTGGGTGTCCAGATAATGGACCAGGCAGGCCAGGGCCTCGTCCTCGGCGGCATGGTTGAGAGCCAGCCAGCGGTTCATGGCCGCGGCCAGGGCGGCCATGGCCAGCATGTCGTCCCGGTTGTGGCGGAAGACATCCTCCAGCAGTTGCGGGTCGCGCCGGCGCAGATAGCGGAAATAGCGCTCCGGGGCCAGGGCGCCGGGCAGGTCGTCGGGGCGGAGATAGCCCAGCACCTGCTGTTCGAGGGTTTGCAGATCGCAGCATTGGAGTCGGGCCTTCCACAAGGTGCGGGCCGGGTGCAGCAGGTCGATGACCGGCACCGATGCAAACCGGGGCGGGAAACCGTTGAGGAGGAACCGCGTCTGCAGCAACGGCAGATCATACGATTTGCCGTTGAAACAGACGATGACGTCGCCGGCGGCCAGTTCCGCCTCGATCTGTTGGAGGAAAGCCCTTTCCGCCGACGGGTCGGGCAGCAGGTACTGGCGGACGGCCAGCTGGTCGCCGGCGGCGGTGAAGCGGGCCAGCCCGGCCATGAAGATGTAGGTGCCGGCCCCGCCGGACAGGCCGGTGGTTTCCGTATCCAGGAACAGAATCCGCCCCTCGGCGGGACGGAGTTCGCCCGGCAGTCCGGCCAGCCACAGCAGGTGACGGTGCAGCGGCCGGGCCTGGCCGACGGCATAGGCGCCGAAACAGTGGCCGGCCGGAAAGATCGTCTCGCGGACAGGGATGTCGCCCGGAACGACCGCCGCGGCAGCGCGGACGGGCGTCACGGCGTCCCGTTCCGCCGGCGAACCGGCGACAATGCGGCGGCTGGTGGATTGCAGGAGACGATTCAGTTTTTCTTTTCGGTCCGACATACGGTGGCAGTATACACCAGGCGACGAAGGATTCCGAATTCCAATTTGACGCCGCGCCGGCGGGCGGTCGGGCCGCCGACCAGCGGGGAAAAGTATACCCACCGGCTCTTTTTTCATGCTACAATACGTATTTACCATGCAAGGGAGGTCTGCGGAGATGGCAGTGAAGAAGAAAATCAAGCTGGGTGATGAGATCGAGGGGCGCTGCACCAAATGCAAGGAAGTGACCAATCACACGGTGACAGCCATCCAGGACGGCGAGATCAAGAAGGTGCAGTGCAACGCCTGCGAGAGCTCTCACAAATACTATCCACCCAAGAAAAAAGTGGAGGGGAAAGCCGCCAAGAAGAGCAAACCCACCAAGAAAGCGGCCAAGGCGGAAGAGCCCACCCGCCTATCCCCCTCGCTGTTGGCCGAATGGCGGAATGCCGTGGAGGAAGCGGCGCCCGACCAATTCAAGCCGTACCAGATGACGGGCGTCTACCAGGAGAAGGAGCTCGTTGGGCACCCCACTTTCGGCAAGGGCCTGGTGCGCAAGATTCTGGGCACCGGTAAGATGGAAGTGCTGTTCGAAGACGGCCTGCGCCGGATGGTCTTCAACCGGCCGTCGCCCGAAAAATAATTCCCGCCCGCATTTGTTTCCGAAAAGTACAGGCATGAGCCGGCCCGGCAGTCTGCTGTCAGGCCGGGAGAAGGGCCAGGGTGATCATCCGCCCGGCCTGCGGGCCGTCCCGCCGCCACGAATGAAAGAGCAGGGGATTGCAGGCCGTGCACAGGGGACAGAGATCCTGCTGCCGGGCGGGGATGCCGGCGTCGGTCAGCGTCCGGCGCAGGCAGGCGGCCAGATCGAGCCGTGGACCGGACCGCGGCCCGGCCGGCGGTCGCACGCTGTGCGGAAATTCGGCGGCGAAGGTCTTCGCCAGACGATCGTCCACCTCATAGCAGCACCCCTGGATGCCCGGGCCGACGGCGGCCAGAAGATCCGCCGGCCGGACACCACATTGCCGAATCAGCTCATCCAGCACCTGCCGGGTGATCCGTGCCAGGGTGCCGCGCCAGCCCGAATGAATCACGGCTGTCATGCGCCGGCAGGGATCGAACAGGATGACCGGAAAGCAGTCGGCCGTCCGGACGGCCAGTCCGACGCCGGGATCGGCCGTCAGCAGGGCATCCCCTTCGGGCGGCTCATGGGCGACCGGAGAGACGCCGTCGTCCGGCTGGTAGACGGCCCGCTCCCCGGCCAGGGTGACGCGCCAGGCGGCGGCGGAATGAATCTGCCGCAGCCAGGCCACACCGGCGGCGGCCGGCGCCAACTCCCGCAGCCATTCCTGTTCCGGGGCCGGCGGATCGGCCGGGTCGTCGAAGCGGACCCGCGTGCCGAAGCCGTGCACCAGTTCCCTGTCGGGGAATAGAGTTGATTTCAGCGCGAGAAACTTGTTACCATACGTGGGATAAAACGCCATGCCGATCACCTGGAGCCGGACGTGATAGTGGGAATCGGTGTCGATATTATAGACATAGAGCGGTTGCAAGGACAATGGGATTCAGGCAACCGGCGTTTCTTCGAGCGGATCTTCACCGCCGGGGAAATCGCCTACTGCGCCCGTCAGCACCGGCCGGCCGTCCATTTCGCCGCTCGTTTCGCCGCCAAGGAGGCCCTGTTCAAGGCGTTGGGCACGGGGCTGGTGGCCCCGTTTTCCTGGCAGCAGCTGGAAGTGAAGCGGGACGCCGCCGGCCAGCCCCGCCTGGAGTGCCATGGCGCCCTGGCCGAGCGTCTGGCCGGGCAGGGGGATGTGCGGATTCACCTGTCCCTGTCCCATACCCGCACCAGCGCGGCGGCGGTGGTCCTTCTGGAACTTAGTTAACCAACGAGAGAGGAGCAGGTATGTCCCTGGAGAAAAAAACCCGTCTGAAAACGGAACAGCTCCGTTATCGCTTCGACGACAACTGGGTGCCCTGGGAGACCACCCGCGAGATCCCCGTGTGCCGGGAGATCGTGGGACAGGACCGGGCGCTGCGGGCCATCCGGCTCGGATTGCAGCTGCGGAGCGTCGGCTACAACATTTTCGTCACCGGGTTATCCGGTACGGGCAAGATGACCACCATCAAATCCCTGCTCGAGGAACTGGATCACCCCGGCAAGATTCCCAACGATCTGTGCTACGTCAACAATTTCAAGCACACCGACATGCCCAAGATCCTGTCGCTGCCCGCCGGCAACGGCTGTCGCCTGCAGACGCAGATGAAGGAACTGGTCCAGCGCCTGCAGAACAGCCTGCCCGAGATCCTGGAGAGCGACGCCTTCAAGCAGCAATGGCAGGAGATGGTGAACGAGGCCCAGCAGCGCGAAAAGGAGATGGTCGGCCAGTTCGAAAAAAAGGTGGAGGAGCAGAATTTCGCCCTGGTGCAGATGCAGTACGGCGAGATCCAGCGACCCGAACTCCTGCCCGTCGTCGAGGAGAAACCGGTGAACATGAAGGAGCTGCAGAGCGCCCTGGAAGACGGGAAGATCACCGAAGACCAGCTCTCCGAAATGAAGGAGCGCCACCGCAAACTGGTGGCCGAGATGATGGAAATTTCCAAGACGCTGAAAAACATGCAGAAAGAGTTGACCGAAAAATACAGTGAGCTGGTGCGGACCATCGTCAAGCCCTTCCTGGAGGAGTTGCTGGAGGAGATCCGGAACCAGCTCCCCTACGAGGGCGTCGCCGAATATCTGGAAGAGGTCGAGGACTATGTGCTGGAGAACCTGGAGATCTTCCAGCCCAAGCAACAGCAGCAGGAAACCAACGTCTTCGCCGCCATGATGAAGCCCGAGGCCAAGACCGACCCTTTTCTCCCCTTCCAGGTGAACGTCATCGTGGACAACGCCGAGCTGCAGCGCTCGCCGGTGGTGATCGAGACCACGCCCAACTACGCCAACCTGTTCGGGACCATCGAGCGCACCATCGACCGCCGCGGCTCGGTGCAGTCGGATTTTACGCGCATCAAGGCCGGTTCCATCCTGCGCGCCAATGGCGGCCACCTGGTCATCAACGCCCGCGATGCCCTGCTGGAGCCGGAGGTCTGGAAAAACCTGAAGCGGACTCTCAAGTTCACCAAGCTGTCCATCCAGGGGTGGGACCCGTTTTATTTTTACAGCGCCGGCTACCTGAAACCGGAACCCATCGACATCGATCTCAAGGTGGTCATGATCGGCGACAAGGAGCTGTACCGGCTGCTTTACCTTATGGACGAGGATTTCAAGAAGATCTTCAAGATCCAGGCCGATTTCGATTCGGAGATGAAGAACACCCGCGACAATGTCGCCTGTTTCGCCTCCCTCATGCACAAGATCTGCGAGGAGGACAAACTGCTGCCTTTCTCCCGGCCAGGGATCAAGGCGGTGCTGGAGCAGGCGGTCCGGCTGGCCGGCCGGCAGAAGAAGATCACCACCCGGTTTTCGGACGTGGCCGACCTGTTGCGCGAAGCCAATTTCTGGGCCGAGAAGGACGGCGCCGAAACGGTGGGGCGGGAGCACGTGGAGAAGGCCCACCGGGAGAAGATGTTCCGCGACAACCTGCCGGAGGAGAAACTGCAGGAGATGATCGATGACAACCTGATCCTCATCGACACGGCCGGGGCGGTGACGGGGCAGGTGAACGGCCTGTCCGTCTATCAGCTGGGGTATTATTCCTTCGGCAAGCCGACCCGGATCACCGCCGAGGTCTCCGTCGGCCAGGACGGCATCATCAATATCGAACGGGAGGCCCGCATGAGCGGCCGGACCCACGACAAGGGGGTTCTGATCCTGACCCATATCCTGCGGTCCCGCTACACCAAGGACAAACCCCTGAGCATGAACGCCTCCCTCTGTTTCGAGCAGTCCTACAGCGGCATCGACGGCGACAGCGCCTCTTCCACCGAGGTGTACGCCCTGATGTCGGCCCTGGCCGAGGTGCCCATCCGGCAGGATCTGGCCGTGACCGGCTCCGTCAACCAGAAGGGGCAGATCCAGCCCATTGGCGGGGTCAACGAGAAGATCGAGGGGTTCTTCGACGTGTGCGCCGCCCGGGGATTGTCCGGCACCCAGGGCGTCATCATCCCGGTGCAGAATGTGGAAGATCTCATGCTGCGCGAGGAGGTGATCAGCGCCGTCAATGAAGGCAAGTTCCATATTTACGCCATCACCACCATCGACGAAGGCGTCGAGCTGCTGACGGGCATGCCGGCCGGAGATCGGCAGGCCGACGGCGCCTGGCCGGAAAACACCATCAACCGGCGGGTCAACGACAGCCTGCAGCAGTTCGCCGATACCATGAAGTCATACCGTATGGATTAATACACCCAAGGAGGAATCATGATCCGTTCGTTCGCAGAACTGTTCCGGGACGTGCGCCTTAAGCCCCGCAAGACGCTGGTGGTGCCCGGAGCGGAAGGGGCGTCCATCCTGCTGGCCTGCGCCGATGCCTGCCGCCAGGGAATCTGTGACGTAATCCTGCTGGGGGACGCCGCCCGGATGAAGGAACTGGCGGCGGCCCACCATATCCCGGCCGACCTGATGACGCTCGAGCATGCCCCCGAGCCGGTGCAGGCCGTGCAACGGGCCATCGACCTGGTGCGCGACGGGCAGGCCGATTTGCTGATGAAGGGGAAGACGGACACCCCGACCCTGCTGAAGGCCGTGCTGGACGGCGAGACCGGCCTGCGGACCGGCCGGGTGCTGAGCCACGTGGCCGTGATGGAGATGGACACCTACGACCGGCTGATGCTGGTCACGGACGGCGGTCTCAACATCCGCCCCGATTTCGATACCCGCAAGGACATCATCCGCAACGCCGTGGAGCTGGCGCACAAGCTGGGCGTGGCGCGTCCGGCCGTGGCGCTGCTGTCGGCCATGGAGAAGGTCAATCCCAAAATGGAGGAAACCCTGGATTATGACCGGCTGGTGAAAGAGCAGGCGGCGACGCCCTTCGTGGAGGCGGACATGGAAGGGCCCCTGGCCATGGACATCGCCCTCAGTGTCGAGGCGGCCCGCATCAAGGGGGTCGAAAGCGCCGTGGCCGGCCGGACCGACATTTTCGTCGTTCCCGAGATCTCCACCGCCAACATTTTTGTCAAGGCCCTCATCTATCTGGCCAACGCCCGGGTGGGCGGACTCATCGTCGGTGCCCGCGTGCCCATCGTTCTGCTGAGCCGCGCCGATGACGCCGAAACCAAGCTGCGCTCCATCGCGCTGGGCGCCAACTGGAACTGAATCAACGGAAAGGAAACCAACTCATGAAAATTCTGGCCATCAATCCCGGCGGCCTGTCCACCAAAATCGCCCTGTATGAGGATCGCCGGCCGGTCTGGACCGAGGATATCCAGCATTCCGAGGCGGAGCTGAAGGATTTCGATTCGGTGCTGGAGCAATTCGACTTTCGGCGGGAGGTCATCCTGCGGCGACTGGAGGAAAAGGGGACCTCGCCCGATGACCTGGCGGCCTGCGTCGGCCGCGGCGGGCTGCTCCGGCCGCTGGAGGCCGGCACCTACCGGGTGGGGCCCGCCATGCTGGACTTCATCCGCCAGGGGAAAACCCAGGCCGATCATCCGTCCAACCTGGGGGCCCTGCTGGCACACTCCATCGCCCAACCGGTGGGCATCCCGGCGTTTATCGCCGATCCGGTGTCCGTCGATCAGTTCGAGGATGTGGCGCGGATCTCGGGTTTTCCGGGGATCGTGCGCCTGTCCCTGCATCATCCCCTCAACGTGCGGGCCACGGCCTTCAAACTGGCCGAACAGCGCGGTTGCCCCATGGCCGACCTGAACCTGGTGGTGGCCCATCTCGGTTCGGGGTTCAGCATCTGCCCACTGCGCAAGGGGCGGATCATCGACGTCAACAACGCCAACGACGGCGGACCCCTGTCGCCCATGCGGGTGGGCACCCTGCCCACCACCCAGCTGGTCAAACTGGCCTTCTCCGGGCAGTATGCCAATGCCCGGGAGCTCAACAATGTCCTGACCAAGAAGGGCGGCCTCGTCGCCTATCTGGGCACCCACGACCTGCGCGAGGTCATGCGCCGCATCGAGGCGGGGGATGAGCAGGCCCATCTCATCTACCGGGCCATGATCTATCAGATCTGCAAGGAGGTGGGGGCCATGGCGGCCGTGCTGGACGGGGCCGTGGACGCCGTGGTGCTTACCGGCGGCCTGTCGTACAGCGAACGGCTGGTGGCCGAACTCCGCCGGCGCCTGCAGTGGATCGCCCCGGTGGAAGTGTTCCCCGGCGAGAACGAGCTGGAGGCACTGGTCATGGCGACCATGCGCGTGCTGCGGGGCGAGGAGGATGCCCGGGAGTACTAGCCGCCGGCCGACCATCGGCGGGTGAAAGGAAAACGGCCTTCCACATCATGCGGAAGGCCGTTTTTAACAGTCATTGTCAGCCACTGGGGCGCCGAGGTCAGTTGATCTCCGAGTATTCGGCATCCACCACGTCGTCACCGCCGTCCTTGGGGCCGGTGGTGCCGGCCTGGGGTCCACCCGCACCGGCCGCGCCCTGGGCCTCATCGGCTGCGCCGGCGCCCGGCGGGGTCTCTCCCTGCTGATACAGCTTGGTGGCGATCTGCTGCGAGATGTTGGTCAGGCGGTCACGCAGCTGCTCCAGGGCGGCCTTGTCGGCCGAAGGCGCCTGCTCGCGGGCCTCCTTGGCCACTTTTTCGCCCTCGCTGGCCAGGCCAGCCTCGATCTTTTCGCGGTTTTCGCGGATCAGCTTTTCCAGGCCATAGGCCAGGTTGTCCACATTGTTCCGCAATTCCACCTGTTCCTTTTTATCCTTGTCCTCGGCGGCATGCGCCTGGGCGTCGTCCACCATTTTGTTGATCTCATCCTTGGAAAGGCCGCTGGACGAGGTGATGGTGATTTTCTGTTCCTTGCCCGTGGCCTTGTCCTTGGCCGACACGTTCATGATGCCGTTGGCGTCGATATCGAACGTGACCTCGATCTGGGGAATGCCGCGTGGTGCCGGCGGGATGCCCACCAGATGGAACCGGCCGAGGGTCTTGTTGTCGGCGGCCATGGGGCGCTCCCCCTGCAGCACGTGGATTTCCACCGAATCCTGGCTGTCGGCGGCCGTGGTGAACAGCTCCGACTTGCGGGTGGGGATGGTGGTGTTGCGCTCGATGAGCTTGGTGGCGACGCCGCCCAGGGTTTCGATACCCAGGGAGAGGGGCGTCACGTCCAGCAGCAGGACGTCTTTGACCTCACCGCCCAGGACGCCGCCCTGGATGGCCGCGCCCACGGCCACGACCTCGTCGGGATTGACCCCCTTGTGGGGCTCCTTGCCGAAGAATTCACGCACCATCTGCTGCACCTTGGGGATGCGCGTCGAGCCGCCCACCAGAACCACCTCGTCGATATCGGCCGGTTTCAGGCCGGCATCGGCGATGGCATTCTTGCACGGTTCCAGGGTCCGGTTCAGCACGTCTTCCATCATCTGCTCCAGCCTGGAGCGGGTGAGCTTGATGTTGAGGTGCTTCGGGCCGCTGGCGTCGGCGGTGATGAAGGGCAGATTGATCTCCGTCTCCTGAGCGGAGGACAACTCGATTTTGGCTTTCTCCGCCGCCTCTTTCAGGCGCTGCAGAACCATCTTGTCCTTGGAGATGTCGATGCCCTGATCTTTCTTGAATTCGGCGATGAGCCACTCGATGATGAGCAGGTCGATGTTGTCGCCGCCGAGATGGGTGTCGCCGCTGGTGGCTTTCACTTCCACCACGCCTTCGCCCACATCGAGAATGCTGATGTCGAACGTACCGCCGCCGAAATCGAACACGGCAATGGTCTGGTCCTTCTTTTTGTCCAGGCCGTAGGCCAGGGCAGCGGCCGTCGGCTCATTGATGATCCGGCGGACATTCAGGCCGGCGATCTGGCCGGCGTCCTTGGTGGCCTGCCGCTGAGTGTCGTTGAAATAGGCCGGCACGGTGATGACGGCGTCCGTCACCTTCTCGCCGAGGTAATCTTCGGCCGCCTGTTTGAGCTTCTGCAACACCATGGCCGAAATCTCGGGCGGCGAATACAACTTGCCGTCGATATCCACCCGGGCGTCGTTGTTCTTGCCGGCCACGATCTTGTAGGGGACCAGCCTGATCTCCTCCTGCACTTCGGAGAATTTGCGCCCCATGAAGCGCTTGATGGAATATATGGTTTTCTCCGGGTTGGTAATGGCCTGCCGCTTGGCGACCTGGCCGACAAGCCGATCGCCGTCCTTGGCAAAGCCCACCACGGAGGGTGTTGTCCGGGTGCCTTCCGAATTCTGGATGACGACGGAACTGCCGCCTTCCATGACTGCGACCACCGAATTGGTGGTTCCAAGATCTATTCCAATTACTTTACCCATTGATATTTTCCTCCAGTTCGTTTTTCCAAGTCTCAATTAATGCAAAAACATTGCCAAACAAAGCAGGGGCAGTATGAAGGGGGAGCTGTAATCCATCTATAATTATTACAACAAGATAGAAGGATTGTATCCCGGGCGGCTGCGGGAGACAAAATCTCCCAACTGGAGAAAAATTCTCCGAATCGCATTGATTTCACCGGAGGCCCTTTCCTATAATGAAGTTCCACACCCCGGCCGATGCCGGGTAAAAATCCCTGGCCGCGGGAGGAAAGGACTTGACAGACAAGCCTGTGCCGCTGGAAACCCTGGTGGAGTTGCTGCATTCGTTGCACCGGGTGGAGAGCAACGTGCTGTTCAAGCTGGTGGCCGAGCGACTGGCGCACGACACGGGGACGAGCCTTCATTCCATGCTGGGTCTGCTGAGCCTGCTCGAAGAGGAACCGGTCCGGGACGACAGGCGGACCCGCATGCAAACCCAGATCCGGCAGGAGTGCAGCCGGCTGGAGGACAAGATCGCCGAGATTCTGGCCTTCCTTCGGACCACCCAGGATGAGGACGCTCTCTTCGATCCGGTGGAGGCCATGGCGTCCTTCCTGCCGGTGGTTCGTCCGTTTTTTTTGTCCCGGCGGCAACGGGTGGAGACGGGCCGGCTGGAAAAGGGGATTCATCTGGAAGGCTCCCGACTGGCCTTCCAGGATCTGCTCTGGAAAATCCTCAATGAACTGACCGGCTGGGAACGGAGTCGTCCCCGCCAGTCCGCCACGGTGACCCTGTCCTGGCTGACGGCCGATGCAAACGGGGGGGTGCTCCGGTTGGACCTGGCCAACCTGCACATCTCAACCAATTTTTTGGATTTCTTCCGGACGGATGCCCTGCAGCGCGGCAAACTCCTGCAGTACTACCCCACATCGTGGATGGTCATGTCCACGCTGTTGCAGCAGTTTCAGGGCCGGCTGGACCAGGCGGCCCCGCAGGGCCACACGGCCCGGCTGAAGCTGACTTTTCCCCGGAAAGGATCGGATGATGACTGAAGCGTATGGCATTCTGGTGGTGGACGACGATGACGTGGCCCGGGAAATGCTCACCGAAGCCCTGAAACGGGAAGGCTACCGCGTGCAATCGGCGCAAAGCGGTGAAGAAGCCCTGGAAATTCTGGAAGACGAGCCGCTGGAACTGGTGATTACCGATGTCCGCATGGGCGGGATGAGCGGGATAGAACTCCTCAAATCCATCAAGAAGCAGCGGCCGGAAACCATGGTCATCGTGGTGACGGCGTTCGGCAACAGCACCGTGACCATCGACGCCATCAGTGCCGGCGCGTTCGACTTCATATCCAAACCCTTCAAAATAGAAAAGATCCGTCGGGTGGTGGACAACGCTCTGGAAAAGCGGACCCTGATCCAGGAATCCATCAAGATCGAACCGGTCCGGACGGTCAAGCGCTCCACCAACCAGATCATTGGCCAGTCCGAGGCCATGATCGAGGTATTCAAGCTTATCGGCCGGGTGTCCAACACCGAAACCACGGTGCTCATCTACGGCGAGAGCGGCACGGGCAAGGAACTGGTGGCCCGGGCCATCCACGAAAACTCCTATCGCCGCGACAAGCCCTTCCTGGCCATCAATTGCGGCGCCATGACGGAAACCCTTCTGGAAAGCGAGCTGTTCGGTTACGAAAAGGGCGCCTTCACCGGGGCCGACAAGGCCCACATGGGTATTTTCGAGGCGGTGAACGGTGGGACCTGCCTGCTGGATGAAATCGGCGAGATGCCGCCCAACATGCAATCCAAGCTGCTGCGGGTGCTGCAGGACGGCGAGATCCGCCGTGTCGGCTCTACCCGGCCCATCCGGGTGGATGTGCGCATCCTGGCCGCCACCCACCGCGACCTGGATGAGATGGTGGAGAAGAATCTCTTTCGGGAGGACCTCTTCTACCGCCTGAACGTGGTGAACCTTCACCTGCCGTCCCTGCGGGAGCGCAAGGAAGATATCCCCCAGCTGGTGGAATATTTTCTGGAGGATTACATCGCCCGCAACCGGCGATCTCCCCTGCGCCTGGCCAAGGAAACCATGGAGATGCTGCAGGCCTACGACTGGCCGGGCAATGTCCGTGAGCTGGAAAATGTGGTGGAGTCCATCGCCACCCTGGCGGCGACATCCCTCATCGGACCGGACAGCCTCCCCGGGCGAATCCGTGCCGGGGTAAAACGGGACAAATACCTCGAACGAATGGTTCCCGAAGCGGCAGAAGGTGAACTCCTGCCCATGGCCGAAGTGGAGCGGTTGTATATTTTGCGGGTCCTGGAGGCGGTGGAGGGGAACAAATCCAGGGCGGCACGCGTGCTCGGCCTGGATCGCAAGACGCTGCGCCTGAAACTCAAGCAATACGGCTACGAGGGATAAGACGCCACGGCGTCGTAAAACGTCTCGGCCAGATCCAGAAAGAACTGACTGTCTTTCAGCTGCGTGACCAACGGTTCGGGGATGGCGGAATAGCCGCCAAAGGCACCGCAGAAGGCGCCGGTGATAAAACCGGTGACATCCGACGAGTCGCCGTGGTAGACCACATGGGACACGGCCCGGCCATAATCATCGGGATATTTCAGGAACGCGAAGAGAGAGGCGAACAGGCTTTCCAGGATACTGTAGCCGGTGCCCAGTTCCTGCAGACCCTCATCGATGTCGGTGTCCTGCAGGGTCAGGACCCACTGCAGCATGTCGTGAAAGGAGGGGGCGCTGTCTTCCATGTAGGCGGCGGTGAGACGCACGGCATCCTCGAGATCGTAGGCATCGCGGCACAACAGGATGTTCTTCAGCAGCAGTCCGAAGCAGGAGCATCCCTTCAGAACGCGCGGCTCCACAAGAATGATTCGCGCCAGAGAGGCGCTGTGGTGGAGGATGGCGTCGATGTTGCTGAAAAAGCGCAGCACAATGGGCGGAACCATGGCCAGGGGCTTGCTGCCGTCGCGCAGGCCGCCGGCGGAATGCCAGGCGCGGCCCTTGTCCAGATTGCGGCAGGCGGCGACGATGGATCGGCCCGGGGTGATCCATTCGTCGTTGGTGTGCATGCCGAGCATGGCCCGGGCGATGGCCGGCGGATCCAGATCGCCGCTTTCCAGCATGGATTCGATGACGATGGACATCAGCTGGGTTTCATCGGTGTATTGGCCCGGCGCAGCCCCGGCGTTCACATGTCCGGCGGGTGCACGCTGGTAGGTGGCCACCGGCCGGGCGAAGGATTCGCGCACCACCTGGGGGTGCAGGAACTGGTAGGGCATGCCCAGGGCGTCCCCGACGATGGCGCCCAGCAGCAGGCCCCGAAATTTATCGAGATCCGGAGTCGTGGTCATGATTTTCCTCCGGCGGGGTGATCTGATAGACCGTCTCGCCCGGTTTGATGCGCAACAGGCGCTTGCGGATCTCCAGTTCCACCGTGTCCGGATCATCCGCCAGCTGGTTGATGCGGACCCGTAACGTCTCATTGTGCCGCTGCAGGCGGCGGATCTCCGCCTGCAGCTCTTCGTATTGCTGCTGCCGGGCCTGCAGCCGGAGCCAGCCGCTGTCGCCGAAGATGGCGAAGCCGATGAGGCCCAGGCAAAACAGAATGACCAGGATCAGGGATAATTCTTTGAGCACCGTGCGGCGTCGATCTTTCATCCCGGCAAAATCTCCGTAACCTTTGTTATAATAATCATAAGGGAAGACGGGTTGGTTTGCAATACTTCCCGAAACGACCTGACCGAAAATTTGCGAACAGGAGGCAACCATGCGAGAGGCGGGCGTAGTCCTGTGCACCACGGATACCCTCGAGCAGGCGGAGATCCTGGCCAGCCGGCTGGTGGAGGAAAGGTTGGCGGCCTGCGTCAACGTGATCCCCACACTCACCTCCTTCTATGTGTGGCAGGAAAAATTGTGCCGCGACCAGGAATCCCTGCTGGTCATCAAGTCCTTCCGGGACGTGTTTCCCCGCCTGGCCGACCGTCTGCGCGAACTCCATCCCTACGAGGTGCCGGAGATCATTTTTCTGGGGATCACGGATGGCGGCCAGGAGTATCTGGAGTGGATGGCGCACCGGGTTCCTGTCTCGGACGCAGGCAGGGAATCGTAAGGGCCAGCCCGGGGCGGGTGGCGTCCGCCGGCTGTGACCAGTGACCGTCCAGGATGGCGGCGATGATGGCCAGGGCCGGTCCGGCCAGGGCCGAACGAAGGTCGGTCGTGTCGGAAACCTCGATAGAGGAGGTGCAGGACAAGGGCAGCAGCGTCCAGTCCCGGTGGGCCGAATCACGGAAATGCAAGCTGATGCGGTCTTTCTGGCGTCGCAGGGTGATGTGCAACCGGCCCTCCCCCCCTTCCTGGAGCAGGCGGCCGGCGGAATCCCAGACGCAACTCAGCACCACCATGCCCAGCAACACCGGATTGCCGTCGATGACACCGCTCTCCTCGACATCGATCTCCAGCCGAATGTTGCGTTTGGAGAGATAATGGGTCAACAGGTCACTGGCCATGCGGACACTCAGCATCGGGTCCATGGGATGGATCTCATCGGGCGATTCCCGGGCAAAAAAATGGACATGCTGCTGCTGGCGCTGCAGGGCGGACAATCCCTCGTTGAAGGCTTCGGCCGCCTTGATATAGGTCTCCTCCTTGCGCAGGCGCAGGGCCATCTGGGCGTAGCCGCTCAGGCCGGTCAGGGCGTTGTTGGTCTCGTGGGTCAACATGCGCTGCAGCTGCACCACGCACAGCTGGTGATACATCCGCACCAGGGTGAAGCGGGAATTCAGCTGCATGGTCAGCGGTTCGTGCTGCTGGATATGGTATTCCGCCATCCACTGCTCCGGTCAGGTTCGCCGGTGATAAGCCCGCCGGACGCTGCCAGCGGCGCGTCCGGATGCGTCGTGATCCGGTGAGGTTGTCTTCATTATAAAGCCCGTGCCCGCCGTTGGCAAGCGGCGCCTCACGGGGATCCCTCTTTTATTGCCGGGGCCGGAGATGGGTTTTGAAAAAATCCGTCAGGCGATGGAAGAGATGAATGCGGGCTGACTGCTCTCGGATTCCGTGTTTCTGCCGGGGATACATCAGCAGGTCAAACGGCTTGTTCGCCTGAATCAGGGTGTCCACCAGCTGGACGGTATTCTGAAAATGGACATTGTCGTCAGCCAGGCCGTGGGCCAGCAGGAAAGGATCGTCCAGATTCCCGGCGTGGGTGACGGGCGAACATTCCGGGTAGCCGGTGGGGTTCTCGCGCGGATGCCCCATGTAGCGCTCGGTATAGATGGTGTCGTAATTGCGCCAGTCCGTCACCGGGGCCACGGCCGCCCCGGCGGCGAAAACACCGGGCTGGCGAAACAGGGCCAGACAGGTCATGGTGCCGCCGTAACTCCAGCCCCAGATGCCGATGCGCGATGAATCCACCCAGGGCAGGGCCTGCAGATAGCGAACGCCGGCCATCTGGTCGGCCAGCTCAATCTCCCCCAGGCGATGCCGGATGGCTTGCTCCCACTTCTTGCCGTACCCGCCGGCGCCCCGGTTGTCCAGGGAAAAGACGACGAAACCCTGCTGGGCCATCAGTTGATGCCAGAGGAAATATGTGGCGGACCATTCGCGCGCCAGGACCTGGGCATGGGGGCCGCCGTAGACGTAGATCAGGACCGGATAGCGGCGGGACGGGTCGAATCCGGGCGGCTTCAGCAGGCACGCCGGCAGGGGGGTGCCGTCATCGGCCGGGACGGTGACGTATTCGAAAGGGACGAAATCATATCCGGCATACACCACGGTGTCGGTCCCGAAAAATGCCTGGCCCGAGGCGATGTCCGTCATGGCGCCCGTGAGATAGACCGGCGGCGTGACCGCCGTGGAGAATTCATCGGCGAAATACTCCCCCCGGGGCGACATGAGGATGGTATGCGTACCGGGCGCGCTGGTCAAACGTTGCAGCGTTTTCTTTTTCAGATCCAGGGAATACAGTTGCCGGTCGAAAGCGCTGTCCCGGTTGGCGGTGAAATAGATGACCTCCTTCCATTCGTCGGTGTGGTGGAAGGCCGTCACAGTGAACTCGCCCCTGGTCAGCTGGCCGACCAGTGTGCCGTCGAAAGCATAGCGGTACAGGTGCATGTACCCGTCCCGCTCTGACCCCCAGATCAGCTCGTCCCGGTCGGCGAACAGGTAGAGCAGGTCGTGAACGTTGACCCAGGCGGGGTCGGACTCCGTGAGGATGGTGTTGACCTCGGACGATCCGGGCGAAAGCCGCAGCAGGTGCAGATTCCGCTGAGGCCGGTCCAGCGTCTGGACCACGATGTGTCGTGAGTTGGGCGTCCACTCCACCCGGGCCAGATAATGGTGCTCCTGGCCGCCCAGGGGCAGCCGGACCAGTTCGCCCGCGGTGGTGTCGAACAGGTATAACCGGGGCACAGGATTGGGGTCGCCGGCCTTCGGGTATTTCTGGAATTCCGGAGTGGCATGCCGGTCATTCCAATCCAGCAGGGGAAATCCGGGCACCTGGGACTCGTCCAGGCACAGGATCGCCAGGTAACGTGAATCGGGTGACCACCAGTAACCCCGGTCCAGCCCCAATTCCTCTTCCAGCACCCAGTCCGATGTTCCGTAGAGCAGATCCGGCTGGCCGTCGGTGGTCAGCTGCAGCTCGGCGCCGGAGGTCGTGTCCAGAAGAAACAGGTTGTGATCACGGACGAAGGAAATGAACCGGCCGTCGGGGCTGTATTCCACGGCCAGCTCGGCCGGCTGGGTATAGGTCCAGCGCCGGAGTTTGCCACCGGCCAGGATAAACTCATAGATGTCGCCCTTGTGGACGAACAACAGGCGGCTTTCCGCCGGTGCGAAATGAAACTGGCCGAAATCGTCGGCGTCCGCGGCGCGATCCGCCGCCAGGGCCGCCAGCGAAGAGAATTTTCCCTTCAGCGTGGACAGGGGGAGCAACGTCCGCGAACGGGCCGTGTGCGGATCCACGCTCATGAAAGCGCCCTGGCCCGATTCCGCCGACGGATCGAAATACAGCAACCGTTTTCCGTCGCTGCTCCACTGGAGCTGTTGCAGCGATCGGCCCGCCAGGGAGCCTTCGCAGATATCCTCTACCGTCAGCGGTTTGACGGCCAGGCCGACGGTGGCCAAACCGAGCAGGCCGGTCAGCAGCCACAAGCCGCGATGTTGTCGTTTCATGGCGTTGGTTCTCCTTGTCGGTGTTTCGACCTCCGGCCTCGGCGCCAGGGCCGGCAGCCGGAGGTCGCCCGTGGACGGAGCCGTCACCGGGCTCACAGTTTGCTGTGGTCGGCGATGACGGTTTTGTCGCCCAGGATGGTGCCACGGGTGATGCGGGCGTACTGGCCGATGACGCAATTCTTGCCGGCGATGCTGTACCGCAGCAGGGAATTGCGCTTCAGGCGTGTGCCGGGCAGGAGGACGGAGTCCCTGATGTGAGCGTCCTGCTCGATGCGGCAGTTGGCCCCGATCACGGAATTCTCGATCATGACCCCCGATTTGATGAGGCAGCTCGGATCCACAAATGATTTTTGGTCCACCCGGCAACCGTCCGGATAGTCCCGGTTTGCCTTCTGATACAGCCCGTAAAAACGGGGGATGCGGATTCGCTCGGCCATGACGTCGAAATTCGCCTGCAGGTAACGGCCGGGGTCTTCCAGATGCAGCCAGTATTCACGGGTATTGTAGGCGTACAATCGATGGCGGTGGGTGATCAGCTGGGGGAAAAGGTCCTGCTCGATGGAAAAATGTCGGCCGGAAGGAATGAAATCCAGAATCTCCCGGTTGAAGACGTACAACCCCACATTGACCCGGCCGCGCTGTTCGACAGCGTCGCCCGGCTTTTCGGTAAAACGGGTGACCATATGCTGGCGGTTCTGGCGGATGATGCCGTACTCCTCGGGATCCTCCACCGGACTGGTGACGATGGTCGCCAGAGACTTTTTCTGGAAGTGCTTTTCCAGCACCTTCCGCATGTTGATGGCGGGCAGGATATCCCCGTTCAGAACCAGGCAGGTTTCGTCGATCATGGATTCGGCGTTTTTGATGGCGCCGGCCGTGCCCAGCGGTTCGGGCTCGTTGGTATAATGGACCACCAGGCCGAAGTTGGCGCCGTCGCCCAGCAGTTCCCGCAGCCGGCGCGGCTGGTAGGTCAGACAGATGATCACTTCCTTGATACCGGCGCGCTTGATGGCATCCAATTGATAGAACACGAACGGAATGTTGCCGATGGGCACCATGAGCTTGGGGTGGTTGCAGGTTAACGGCAAGAGACCTTCCCCTTTTCCGCCGGCCAGTATCAACGCCTTCATGCATGTCTCCTTTTCGCCCCGGGAAGGGGCCTCCCCCGGCGCATGCGGGATAACCTGCCGTTTATATCAATTCGCGAGCGCGGAGTCAATGTCTCTGTCGGTGGCTGTGCCGGCAGTGATTCACAGCAGAAAGACATCCTCCTCACCCCAGGCGGTGTCGGATTCCTCCGGCTCCGGGGTGACGGCCGGCGGCGTCGGGCGGACGGTGCGCCGGCCGTCCAGCTCCGCCAGCAGGGTCCGGACCTGTTGCCAATCCGAGTCGAAAAAATCGGCGACGAATCCGGCCACCAGTGACCGGCAGACAGTTTCCGGTTCCTGGGCCGGTCGATATCGATAGGCCCGTCCGACCCGGCGGCGATGGACGAGCCCCTTGCGATGCAGCTGATCCAGAATGGTCATTACCGTGGTATAGGCCAGGGATGTCTGGGCCGGCAACCGGTCGCGCACGTCCTGCACGGTGAGCGGCGGTGCGTCCCACAGCAGGCGGAGCACCTGGAATTCACGCCGGCCGGGCAACTGAAATTCGGCTTGCGGATCAGGTTCTTTCGACTTTTCGGATAACTGCTTCATCATAACAATTTTATCAGTGTGGTCGGGCCTTTGCAATATTCTCTTCTGTCATCCGGTCCCGGCACTTTCCCCTTGTACTGGACGTGGAAATCAGATATATATGGAAACTTCACAATCTTAAGGAGGATATTTGGGTATGGAAGCAAGGAAAATCGTCATCATCCTGCTGGCGAGCATGATTCTGTCCTGGGCCATGGCCTGGGCGCAGGAAGAGGCCCCGCCCGCGGAGAATAAAGGTGATGCAGCGGACCAGGAGATCATCGCCCGCATCGGTGACCGGACGGTCACCCTGGCGGAAATCAAGGCCGAGTTCGCCCGGATCCCCCCGCAGTTCATCTCCCATTTCAATACGCCCGAAAAGAAAGAGCAGTACGTTCGCAATCTGGTGGACCGCAGCCTCTTTTCCATGGAAGCCAAGGCGCAGGGATACATGGAACAACCCGATGTAATGGAAAAGATCAACAGTTATATCGATCGGGTGCTGTATGCCGAATTCATGAAAAACATGACCCAGGACATCGAGGTCACCGATGCCGACTGCCGCAAGTACTACGAGGAGCACCCCGACGAGTTCGCCGAGCAGGAGCGCATCAAGGCCAGTCACATCCTGGTGAAGACCGAGGAAGAGGCCCGACAGGTCAAGGCCGAGCTCGCCCAGGGTGGCGACTGGAATGAACTGGCCAAGAAATATTCCATGGAGCGCGGCACCCGTGATCGGGGCGGCGACCTGGGGTATTTTTCCACCGGCCGCATGCCGACCGAGTTCGAGAGTGTGGCTTTCGCCATGAACCCGGGTGAGATCAGTGAGCCGGTCAAAACCACCTTCGGCTATCACATCATCCGCCTCGAGGACAAGAAGCCGGCCGAGCAAGCGCCCTTCGACGAGGTGAAGCCGCGCATCCAGAACAAGCTGATGTCCGATATGCGTCAGCAAAAAGTGGATGGCATCCGCGACCAGCTGTTCCGGAAATATAACGTGGAGATTTACACCGACAAGATCGACGAGATCCAGGTGGGTTCCGGTCAGGCGCCCTCGCCCATGCGCGGCCGCTCCATGCCGGTCCGGCTGGCCCCGAAGTCCAAGTCGGACGAAGAAGTCGAGAAGTAATTCACCCCCTGGCGGTGAAGGAACATCCCGGGCGGCCGGGGCTGCGAAAGCCCCGGCCGTCGTTTTTTTTTGTCCGTGGCGAAGGGGGGGCTGGTTAACGGCCGGCGTCAACGGCAGCAGGGGGAAGGGTGGCCGCCGGCGGCGGGTCCTGCTCTGTCTGGCCGGGATACTGGATGGCCGAGATCTTGAAATGCAGGTGCACCCGGTCCCCCACCGTCAGCCCGTATTCCTGCAGGGACGGCAGGCTGATGCGCGCCACCACGGCGATTCCGGCCTGCACGGTGACGTCCACCAGATCCCCTCGCCGGGAGAGCCCGTCGATGTGACCCTCGAGATGATTGCGGGCGGTGCTGCGCACCGGTTCCCGGCTCAGAATGACGTCGGTGGGCGGGATGTGCACCAGCTGCGGGGGCCGTTCGAAGGGGGGGATGTACAACCGCACACCATCCGTTTCGAACACCCAGTGATCATCGGCACGGACGGCCCGGCCGCGGTAGATGTTGAGCGGCTGATAGGGGAGCAGCCGGCCGTCATGAATGTGCAGGATGGTGTCCGTCAGGCGCAGGGCCACTCCCTGCTGGTGCGTGGTGAACAGCAAGGCCTGGATGGTCCCTTCGGTCACCAGGGCGCGCAGCCGTTCCTCCAGGGAGGCCCGTCCGGCCCGGTCGATTCCGGAAAACGGTTCGTCCAGCAACAGAAAGCGGGGCCGCAGCACCAGGGCCCGCGCCAGCGCCACCCGCTTGGTCTCGCCGCCCGACAGTTCCATGGCCCGCCGGCCGGCCAGGTGCGGGATGCCCATGAACTCCATGGCTTGCCGGACCCGGGTCCGCCGTTCCAGGGCCGCCAGGCCCAGCCGGCGCAGACCGTATTCGATATTCTTTTCCACGGAGCAGGCGAACATCACCGGATCCTGCACTACGAGCAGAAGTTGCCGGGTCCGCTGCCGCGAGCGGAAAAATTCGGCGGCGGTCTGTCCGTCGTAGCGGATATCGCCCTCATAATCCTTGTCCAGACCGGCCAGGATGCGCAGCAGGGATGTCTTGCCGGTGCCGTTCTCGCCGAGAATGGCGACGATCTGGCCCCGACCGATCTCCAGCTCGTGAATGTGAAGAAGGTGGCGGCCGTTCCGGCGGACGTCCACATGGTGCAGGCCGAGTTTAGCGAGCATCCAGCCTCCGCTTCAGGGTGAGAATCAGGATCTGGGAACAGAAAGCGACGAACACCAGAATCAGGCCCAGGGCGATACCCAGGGCAAATTCGCCCTTGCTCGTTTCCAGGGCGATGCTGGTGGTGATGTTGCGGGTCACGCCGCGGATATTTCCTCCCACCATCATGGCCGAACCGACTTCGGAGATGGCGCGGGTGAAGCCGGTGAACACCGCCACCACCAGGGCGATCCGTCCCTGTCGCAGGAGCACCACCAGCCGTTGCCACGGACCGGCGCCCAGCAGCCATGCTTCTTCCAGATAGCGCCGGTCGATCTGCTGGAGGGCGGCGTAGACCAGGGCAATGACCAGCGGCAGGGTCAGCAGTACCTGGCCGATGATCATGGCAGTGGGCGTAAAGAGCAGACCCAGGGTGCCCAGCGGTCCCTGGCGAAAGAAGAGGGTATAGAGGAGCAGTCCGATGACGACGGTCGGCACGGCCATCAGGGTCTGACACAGGGTGATGAGCATCTTGCGCCCCGGAAAGGAAAAGGTCGACAGGGCGAAACCGGACGGCAGGGCCAGCAGGGTGGTGATGACGATGGCCGCCAGGCTGACCTTGAGGGAGATCCAGACGGCGGAATAGAGTTCCGGATCCCCGCCACCGGCGAGTTCGGCCGCCCGTTGCAATGCTTCCAGCAGGAATTCCACCTGGCCCCTCCCTGTTGCCGGGCGGCGTCAGCCACCGAGGCGAGACATATTGGTGCAACATTTCTGCCAGGCCCCGGCGATCCGGCCGTGCCCGGTGGGTTTCTCGCGCACGCTGCGACGAAACAGGGCCGCCAGGTCCTCGTCACTGCCGCCGCCGCGCAGGACGGGTTTGAGATCCGTCTCTGTCTCGCTGAACAGGCAGGTCCGCAGGCAGCCGTCGGGCGTAATGCGCAACCGGTTGCACAGGCGGCAGAAGTGATGGCTCAGCGGCGCGATGATCCCGATTTGGCCGGCCGCGCCGGCCAGGCGGTAGAGACGATCGGCCCGGGCCGGATCGGAGCCGTCATCGGATTTTCGAAGCGTGAAGGCGGATCTCAGACGGGCCAGTACCTCCTCGCCCGGCAGAAAATCGTCGCCGCCGTTCCATTCGCCCGCTCCCATGGGCATGAGTTCGATGAAACGGACGATGAGTGGATCGGCCAGGGTCAGCCGGGCGAAATCGATGACCTCGTCGTCATTGACGCCGCGCATGACCACCACGTTGATCTTGACGGGCTCCAGGCCGGCTTCCCGGGCGGCGGTGATGCCGTCCAGCACCGCCGGCAGGGCATCGCGACGGGTGATATGGGTGTAGCGATCCCGGCGCAGGGTGTCCAGGCTGATGTTCACCCGCTGCAGACCGGCGGCCTTCAGGTCGGCCGCGTACGGACGCAGCAGGAGGCCATTGGTGGTCAGGGCCAGGTCCCGGATGCCGCCCATGTCCGCCAGGGCGCCGATGAACGACACCAGCCCCTTGCGCACCAGCGGCTCCCCGCCGGTGATCCTCACCTTGTGGATGCCCAGACCCACGGCCACCCGGGCGCAGCGCAGCAATTCCTCGTAGCGCAGGATATCCTCGTGACGGAGATCCGGCACGCCTTCGGGCGGCATGCAGTAGCGGCAGCGGAGATTGCAACGGTCGGTGACGGAGATCCGCAGATAGCGGATCACACGCTGGTGGGTATCGGTCAGGTTGGCGGCGGTCTGTTCCATGCTCCACTCCGAAAATCGGCTTTCCAGTATACTGCATGCGCCGGCGGGATGCAATCGGCGGATGGCGCTCCCGTGCCGGCCGGCCGGTGGCGCGTTTTTCCGAAAAACGGTTGTGCTTCGCGGCGGCGTGGTACACAATGAGAGGAGGCACGGCCTTTGCGGCCACTCATGTTGGGAGGAACCATGGCCGACGACTCTGCCCTCACCACGGCCGCCGCCGCCATCCGTCGTTCGCGCCTGACGGTGGCCATGACGGGCGCCGGCGTGTCCGTGGAGTCCGGTTTGCCCGATTTCCGCTCCCCCGGCGGCATCTGGAGCAAATACGATCCACGGGAATATGCCTATATCGAAAGCTTCCTGCGGAATCCCCGCAAAATCTGGCGGTTCATCGACGAGCTGATCCGCGATTACGGCGACGCCCAACCCAACGAGGGGCACCGGGCCCTGGCCCGCCTGGAGGCCGCCGGCAAGCTGGCGGCGGTGATCACCCAGAACATCGACAACCTGCACCAGGCCGGCGGCAGCGAAAAGGTCATCGAGTTTCACGGCAATATGCACCGCCTCATCTGCCTGGATTGCCGATCGTCCTATTCCATCCGCGACGAAGAGGTCATGGCGCAGACGCCGCCGCAGTGCCGGTGCGGACGGGTTCTCAAGCCGGACTTTGTCTTTTTCGGCGAAATGATTCCGCCCCGGGCCCTGGAGGAATCCTTCCGCCTGGCCGCACAATGTGACGTCCTGCTGGTGGCGGGGACATCGGCGGAAGTCAGCCCGGCCAGCATGATCCCCGCCGAGGCCAAACAGAGCGGGGCCACGCTCGTCGAACTGAATCTCTCGCCCACCCTGCTCACCGATCACCTGACGGATATCTTTCTGCCGGGACCGTTCGCCGAGGTCATGCCCCGGCTTACCACGGCGGTTCTGGCAGAGCCGTCGTGAACACCCCGGGGGTGCACCTGATTCGGCCATGATTCTACTTGTCATATACATCCTCATCGCCCTGGGATTCTCGTTTCTGTGCTCCGTCCTGGAAGCCGTGCTGCTCAGCGTAACGCCCTCCTATATCGCGGCCCTGGAGGAGCGTCTGCCCGAGGCCGGCCGGCGCCTGCGGCATCTGAAGCGGGATGTGGACCGGCCCCTGGCGGCCATTCTCAGCCTCAACACCATCGCCCATACCGTCGGCGCGGCCGGCGCGGGCGCCCAGGCGGCGGTGGTCTTCGGCAGCACCTACGTGGGCATCGCTTCGGCCGTGCTGACCCTGCTGATTCTGGTATTGTCGGAAATCATCCCCAAAACGCTGGGGGCCCTGTTCTGGCGGCAGATGGCCCCCGGGGCCGGCTGGCTGCTGCAGGGCCTGATCGTGGTCATGATGCCTTTCGTCTGGCTGTCCATGGGCATCACCCGGCTGATCGCCCATGGGCAGACGGCCCACGTTCCGAGCCGGGAGGAGTTCAGCGCCATGGCCGATCTGGGGCAGCAAGCGGGGGTGCTGGCCCGGGAAGAGTCCCGCATCCTGAAAAGCCTGTTCCGTTTTCGGGCGTTACAGGCGGTGGACGTCATGACCCCCCGCACCGTCATGCTCGCTCTGGGGGAAACATGCACGGCCGAAGGTGCCGTCCGGAATCATGACGCCCTCGTCTTCTCGCGGATTCCCCTGTACGGGCGGGATCTCGACGATATTACCGGCTATGTGCTCAAGTCCGACATCCTGCTGGCCTCGGCCCGCGATCAGGCGGATATGCCGCTGCGTGACCTGCGGCGGGAATTGCTGACGGTGCCCGAGGCCATGTCCCTGTCCAACCTGTTCGAGATGTTTCTCGACCGGCGCGAACACATGGCCCTGGTTGTCGATGAATACGGGGGCACGGCCGGGTTGGTGACCATGGAGGACATCGTCGAGACGCTGCTCGATCTCGAGATCATGGACGAAGTGGACACCATCGAGGACATGCAGACACTGGCGCGTCACCAGTGGGCCCGGCGCATGGCCCGGCTGAAATCGGAAGACTCTCCCTGACGCGCCGGGCGGGGAGCTACACGGCCGTCAGCAGGAACAGAAAATCCAGTCCGAGGGCGTGCAGCCCGGGCAGGCCGGCGTATATTTTCCATAATCGGAAATCGTAGTATACCTCGGCATGAGGCCGGCCCGGCACCGCCCGGATATCGGGCGGGGTATAGGGCACCGGTTGGGCGGGGCGCGGGGTGTAGACGCGTTTCCAGTTCCGCTTGCGCGGCCGCAGCCCGGCGTTGGCCAGGCCGCGCTGGAAGCCGTAGGTCCGCTGCTGGCGGATGGCGAAACCGCTGTCCTGCAGGAGCCGGCGGATGGCGGATGGCGGAAAGAAGAAAAGGTGCCCGTCCTTGCTGAGGGGCGGACGACCCTCCTCCCGGTAATACCGTTCCAGGGGACGCCAGTCGTTGTCGCCGTTGGGCAGGGAGAGAAACATGGTGCCGCCCGGTTCGAGGATGCGCCGGCATTCGCCCAGGAAACCCACCGGATCCGTTTCGTGCTCCAGGACGTTGTTGACGTGGACGTACTGAAAGTGGGCCGTGGGATAGGCGGCCGAGGCCAGGTCACCGTGATGGACGTCCAGGTCGTAACGCTCCCGGGCGTATTTCACACCGCTGGCCCCCAGTTCCACGCCCTGAACCTGCCAGCCGGAGGCCTGACGGACGCCCGCCAGAAAGGCGCCGATGGCGCACCCCACGTCCAGAAACCGCCCGGCCGGCGGTCCGGCCAGGTACCGCCGGGCGAAGGCGCGGCCCTTGCCGGCAAGCTTATCCACATGGAAGGTGGCGAAATAGCCGGGATGGTAAAAGGCGGCCAGGGCCGCCGCATCGGGCATGGGCCGGAAGTAGCGGGTGCCGCAGGGGACGCAGCGCACCAGATGGTAAACGTGCTCCTGCGACAGGGCCACCGGGCACAATCGCGCCTTGGGACGGGCGTCGCGGCAGATGGGGCAGGGAATTTCGAGAGGCGCCACCATGCGCTCAATGCACCAGCCAGAGATCCCTCTGGAAGGAGGACAGGAACTGGCCGCCGTCGCGGGTGACGACGATGATCTCCTCCACCGTAGCCACACCGTAACCCGGGATGCGCACCCGCGGCTCGATGGTGTAGACCTGGCCCTCCTCCACGGGCAGGTAGGGGAGGTTGCCGTATCGTTCCCAGCGGGGGCAGAACAGGCCGGCACCGTCATGGGCCGAGCGGCCCACCTGGTGTCCCAGCCCGTGGGGATATTCGTCGAAGCCGGCCGCCACGATATGCTGGCGGGCCACATCGTCGACTTTCCAGCCTTCCACCCCGGGCCGCACGAACTCGGCCGCCTTGGCGATGGTGTCCACCACCGTTCGGAATCCCTTTTCCACCTCGGGTGGGGCCGCTGTTTCCCCTTCGCGCAGAACGTACCAGGTCCGTTGCAGATCGGAGCAGTAGTCGCTGATTTTCAGGCCGAAGTCCATGTTCAGCACATGACCGCGCTCGATCTTCTTGTCGGTGGGGCCCGTGTGGGCCTCGCCCGCCTCAGGTACGCCGGTGAACACCGCCGGGCAGTGTTCCACCGCCCAGGCGGTTTCGTACCCTTTTTCCCGCACACGGTCGAGGAGCCATTGGTGCACCTCCCGCTCCGTCAGGCCCGGCCGCAGGTAGTCGTCGACGGCGGCATAGAGCGTCTCCGTCTCGCGGATGGCGTGGCGGATGCGGCGCAGCTCCTCGGCCGATTTCCGGCCGCGCAGGGCGGCGATGACGGGTTCCGCCGGGATCAGGCGCCCGGCATAGGGTGTGTCTTCCAGCAGCTGGAGCAAGAGCAGGTACAGGCCGTGGGTGAGTCCGTCGGCCGTGGGGTCGTCCAGGGAGTAATTGATGGCGATCTGTTGCGGATCCAGCTCGTTCAGCACGCGGCGCAGGTCTTCCCGGATGCCGCCCTTGTAGGCGATGACGGTGTCGTAATCGCCCCGTTTCCGAAACTCGGCCTCGTCCAGGTTGCCGACGATGGCGATGCTCCGGCCTTCGCGGGAAAGCAGGAACGCCGACTGCCAGGTATAGGCCGGTCCGACCACCAGGTCGGCGCACGGCTCGTGGATGGTGTGGGATTCGCGGCCGAATATCAGCCACAGGTCCACGTTTTTTTCCTGCAAGATGGTGAAGGCTTGTGCGATTTTCTCTCTGATCATGACCCTGGGTCCTTTCGGTGAAGTACAGCCGGCTCTGATTCTAGCGGATTCGGACCGTCAGGACAAGGACGGAGTGGGTAAAAAAAGGCCCGCCCGGCGAACCGGGCGGGCCTGGCTGCGGGCCGTTGCCCGCAGGTTTCGGAGTGAGTAAGCGTTACCGCTTACCGGCTAGAAGATCCGGACGATCACCTCATCCTGATCCGACAGACCTTCACCGTTCTTGTCGGTGACCACCAGTCGGATGACGTAGGTGCCCTTGACCGGAGCGCTCAGGACCGGCTGATCGCTGGTCGGATCACTCAGGGTACCCGCACCATCCGGATTGTTGACGATCTGCCAGAAGAAGGTGAGTTCTTCGTACGGACCATCCGGGTCGAACGAACCGGTGCCGTTCAGCTGGATGTTGCCCACCAGGGAGAGGACGCGATCCAGACCGGCGAAAGCCACCGGCGGCTTGTTGGCCGGGATGACCGTTACCACAACCTGGGCCGTGGCCGTATCCACCACACCGTCCACGTCGCGCGTGGCGGTGAGGGTGTAGGTCGTGGTGGCCGCGGGCGTCACCGTCAGGCTGGAGGTCGCCGGATCGGTGAAATCCCACGAATCGCCGCCGCCCTCGATGGTGATGGAGGTGGCGTTGGCCACACCCCAGCTGAGGATGGTGGACTCACCGAGGATCAGTTCGGTCGGATCGGCATGGAAGAACAGCACCTGGACGTCGTACACCACGCTGACGACGACCTGGGCCGTGACCACCGCGCCCGCGCCGCCGGTGGCGGTCAGGGTGTAGGTGGTGGTGACGGCGGGATTGACCGGTACGCTGCCATCCGCATCCACGGTGCCGACGCCGTTGTCGATCTCGACACTGAGGGCGTTGGCCACCTTCCAGGACAGCATGGCCGTCTCGCTCGGGCCGATGGTGTCCGGATTGGCGACGAAGAACAGCACTTCCGGTCCGGCCACTTCCACGATCACCTGGGCGTTGACCTCCACGCCGGCGGCGCGCGCCACCAGGGTGTAGGTCGTGGTCTGCGTCGGATTCACATCCATGGATCCGTGCGCATCCACGGCCACGCCTTCGAGTTCGACCTCTTCGGCATTGGCCGCCAGCCAGGTCAGGGTGGCGGTACCGCCCTGCTGGATCATGGCCGGTTCGGCATCGAAGTAGACGATGCTGACGGTCTGGACCGTTACGGTAATGGTCGAGGTAACGGTGGAACCATTCGCATCGGTGGCGGTCAGGACGTACTCGGTGGTGTCATTGGGACTGACCATGACCGAGCCGGCCGCATCCACGGCACCGATACCGGAGATCTCCACACTGGCCGCGTTGAGCACATTCCAGCTCAACTGCGCCTCGTCACCGCGGGCAATGACGCTCGGGTCGGCGCGGAAGAACTGGATGTCAACCGCCGCAACCGTGACGATGACCGTTGCTGTCATTGTGGTGCCAGCGGCATCCGTGGCCGTGAGGATGTACTCGGTGGTCGTGGTGGGGCTGACCATGGTAGAACCAGCCGCAGCCACGGCACCGATACCGGAGATCTCTACCGTCTCCGCGTTGAGCACATTCCAGCTCAGCTGCGCTTGTCCGCCCAGTTCAATGGTGCTCGGATCGGCGCGGAAGAACTGAATGTCAAGCGACGCCACCGTTACGGTGATGGTCGAGGTGACCATGGCACCGGACGAATCGGTGGCCGTCAGCACGTACTCGGTGGTGGTGGTGGGGCTGACCATGACGGAACCGGCGGCATCCACGCTGCCGATGCTGGAAATGGTCACGCTCTCGGCGTTGAGGACGTTCCAGCTCAGCTGCGTCTGTTCACCCAGAGCGATGACGCTCGGGTCGGCGCGGAAGAACTGGATATCCACGTTGGAAACTTCCACAGTAATGGTTTGGGTGACAACTTCCGTTCCCGTCGCCACGATGGTGTAGGCCGTCGTGACTGTCGGCACCACATTGATGTGGCCTTCCGGACGTTCCAGGTTATTGTAAACCATTCCATTGGCTTCGATACGCAGCTCATCCGCATGGAGAACCTTCCAGCTCAGGTGAGACTGCTGACCGAGAGAGACCACCATCGGTTCGGCAACGAAGAACAGGATTTCCGGAGGCGGCATTTCCTTGATCACGACCCGGACATCGTCCGTGCCGATGTCTCCGTACGAATCGGTGACGGTCAATCTGAAAACATAGGTCTGTCCCTGTTCACCGTAGAAACTGGGGGTGGGCGTGGTTGCGCCGGTCAAATCTACGGTCGGGCCGAGGATCTGGGTCCACTGGTAGGTGATTTCATCACCTTCAGGATCGTAAGACCCCGTACCATCCAGGGTGATTATGCCCTCATCCACCATGATGAGGTCCGGGCCGGCGTCGGCCACGGGCGGCTCGTTGTTGGTGCGGACGATGCGCGTACGCACGTCGTAACGCAGCCGCGGAACATCCATGGGTACGGCCTGCGCATCGGCGGCGGTCTTCGGGCTTTTCCACTTGCCGAAACGGATACCGGCGGCGAAGCGACCGGTATTGTCATCGGTGATGTACGTTTCGTTCCAGCCGCCTTCCACATACCAGGCCCAGCTTTCGCTGATGGGACCCACGAGGCGAACCACGCCGCCCACCTTGGTGTCGAATTCGGGACCACGGTTGATGAAGCCGACATTACCTTCAACCAGAAAGTCGTTCGGCAAACCGAACTGGAACGTGGCGCCGTACTGATCCAGCGTGTTCAGGTAGGTTTCGCGGATCCGGTTGATGGAGACCACCTCGCGGTGGACCACGTCTTCGCGGATCATGGCATGGGTGGCGAAACCGCCGATGGACACGTTATCGAAGATCAACTCGGCCATCACCGCGCCCTGGGCCAGGACGCCCGGATCATCAAACGGGAACATCTTGACCCGTTTCATGGAGCCAAAGGCACCCATCTGGAACATGCCCCAGCGCTTGACCAGACCGAGGTCGAACTGGAATTCGTCCCGGTCGGGGTGATAACGCAGGTACTCGGCGCCGGCCTGCAGGGCCGTCGTGGGAGTGAACCGATGGAAATATCGACCACTCACATTCATGGTGAAATCGCCGTCGTCGTCGACGCCCATGTCGAAGCCCAGCAGACTGAGACCTTCCACCTTGGGTTCCCAGGCTTCGGTTTCAGGCGCGGTTTCAACCTCGGCGACTTGCACCGGCGTCTCTTCCATGTCGCGGACCTTGGTTTTCAGGGCCGCGATCTCTTCTTCCATCTCGGTCAGCTTTTCGGCGATCATGCCCAGATCGTCCAGCTTGGCGAGTTTTTCCAGGATGGCATCCTGCTTGTTGGCCAGGGCATCCAGCTTGTCCTGGATGGGATACTTGGCCAGTTCGCGCAGGATGTCGGCGATGGGCGCATCGGCCTTGATTTCCACCTTGCGGCCGTCCACCATCTTGTAGAGGGTGAACACGACGCGGCGATTCAGCCAGCGTCCTTCGCGGGTGGCATTGTCGGCCTTGGGCGCGTTTTCGCCTTGGGCGGCCACTTCGATCTGTTCGGGGCGTGCCCCGTACTTGATGAGGAAATTCTTTACGGCATCGACTCGTTTCATCGACAGCTTGTCGTTGTAACCTTCACTTCCCGTGCTGTCACAATGTCCCTCGATGAGGAGGACATACTCCGGATAGTTGGCCATGATATCGGCCAGGCGGAGCATGGAAGGAAAGCCGTCTACAAGGACGTCGGAGTCGAGGGCAAAGTTGATCTCCTCGAAGTCGTTCTTGTCCATACCCAGGCACCAGAATGCCGTGAGGGTCAGGACGAAGAACAGCGCGAGCCACTTCTTCGCCATTCGGTAACCTCCTGATTCTGTTACATTAATAAGATACACTAAACACCTGTAAGTAAAAATACATAGATGCCTTGTGTTAATCCAAAAACAAAAACACCGTTTCCTTTTTCAGGTCCGATTACTAAGTATTATAGTTGCCACTACGTGCTATGTCAATCGTATATAAAGGTTTTGTCCGACAGAGATCCTTCGGGTGTCTGCGGAAATCATTATAAGCCATTATCGGCTGGAACGAGAAAAAATCTCCTGTTTTTTCATTTTTTTATATAGCGGCAACGGGTTATTGTCTATTTTCCGACGAGGGATGCCTGAATTCATGTCCACGCAGAAAAAATAGTAACATCCGCCCGAAAATACCGATAATATACAGAGGGAAAAAAACTGACGGAGTGGCAAAATGAAGCAAAAATTGTTTTGGATGAGCCTGTGGAGTTTCGGGGCGGTTCTGTTCGTTCTGGGCGGAGCGCCTGTGCAGATCGAGGGGGTCTATCCAGAGTCCGCGCCGCCGGGAACGGTGGTGGTGGTCAAGGGACAGGGGTTCACCCTGGGCAATCCGCAGGTGGTCTGGGCGGCCAATGTCAGTAAAGATAACTGCCCCGGATTTGTGGAATTCAATGGCGCCCGCGGCGAGGTCCAGCTGTGGCAAGACAACCTGGTGATGGTCCGGGTTCCGGAACATGCCAACTCGGGACCGGTGCGGCTCACCCTGACCTCCGGGCTTTCCGTGGCGGGCAATCATTTCGAGGTCACACCGGAACGGGCAGAGGATGAGATGGTTCCGCGCCGCCGGTATGCCTTCGAGGAGAATACGGAATTCGGCTGGGCGGATTATGCCGCCTTCAGCCGCCACGGGCTGTACCCGTCGCCCTACTATTTTTACCAGGGGTACCAGCCGGCCTGGTATGGACGGCGGGGCTTCGGCGGCCATCGCTGGGGGCACCGTGACGGCTGGTACGGTGACGGCGGTCTGGATTTTTTCCTGACCTCGGGGCCGCTGCTGCGGAATTGCGGCCTGTTCACCGGCCTGGACAGTGTCATGTTCTTCCCGTCCGGTTTCTACAACGATTTCTCCAGCCGTTTTACCTGGTGGGACCGTCAGTTTCAGCGGCACGCCGGTTCCGACCAAAATCTGCGGCGCAAATACCATTTCGAAGAGTAAACTCATCCCGCCCCGGGCGGCATCATCTGCCTGGCCCGGGGCGCCCGGTCATTGGGTTGCCGGCGGGGGGGAGCCCGGCGCCAGGGGGAGCCGGATCAGGGCGGAGAAACCGCGGCCCGGTTCGGACCATACCTCGACGGTTCCTTCATGAGCATGAATGATTTTCTGGACCACCGCCAGGCCCAGGCCCGTGCCTTCGGGGCGCGTGGTGAAGAATGGGGTGAAGATGCGTGTCAGATGGCGGGTATCCAGCCCCGGGCCAGTGTCCGTGATCTGGACGCCCACCAGGCGGCCGGTGGGAAATTCCATCCGTACCTCCACCCGCTTTTCGCGGGCGGTCTTCTGCCGCTGCAGGGCTTGCACCGAATTGAGGATGAGATTCTGGAACGCCTTCTTCAGCAGGGCTTTTTCCCCCTGGACCACGGCCGGGACCAGCTCCGGACGAAAATCGATATCCGGGTGCCGTTCACTGAAGGCGTCGAGAATATCACGCCACAGTTCATCCAGGGCGACGGGGGTTTTCTCGGTGCGGATGGGCCGGGCGTATTCCATGAAATCGCTGACGACGCCCACCAGCTCCTCCACCTCCTGGATGAGGGCGGCGGTGCGTTTCGTCTCGGCGCCCGGGCGGGCGTTGCCGTGCAGCAGCTGGGCATACCCGCTGATGGTGGCCAGGGAATTCTTGAACTCGTGGGCGATGCCGGCCGCCATCTCGCCGAGGGCGGCCAGGTTCTCCCGGGTCTGCATCTTCTGCCGCAGCTGGACGGATTCCGTGACGTCCTCCAGGACCCCGATCATGCCGTAGAATACACCGTGGGGATCGGTCAGGGGCGACAGGTGCAGATCCACCACCAGGGGCTCGCCCACGGCCGGCGTGACGGGCAGGGCGTCCCGGAACAACGGCCGCGGCTCCCGGTAGAAATCATCGACGGCCTCTTTCAGGGGCGGGGAATGTCTGAAAATCTCGGCGTAAGGAACATTTTGCCAGGCGATCCGTTTCCGGCCCAGCAGCCCTTCCAGCGCGGCGTTGCCGTCCAGAAAGCGGCCGTTTTCATCCAGGGTGATGATGCTCAGGTGAATGCCGGCCAGTACGTCACGGGCGTATTTCTCAAAGGACGCGGCCCGCTCCTTGGCCTGCCGGTGCATGGCCTCCAGCTCCTTCTCCTTCTCCTGCAGCTTGTCGATGACGGACTTGAAGGAACCGACCAGGAAGGAAATTTCATCGGGGAATTCCGCCGTCCGCTCTGTAGAGGCGGCGGAAGGGGCGGCCTTGATTTCGCTGATGAGCTTTTCATACGGGCGGACGGATTTGCGGAGGATGGTCCAGACCAGTACCAGCAGGCTGAGCACAAAAATGGTCTGGAAGAGCATCACCATCTGCTCCGGGGTGTTCATGACCGGTGGCTGGGGGTCACGGGTCATGAAGAAGACGAAATAGCGGGGGCGAATATCCGCTGAATAAAGAACGGCCCGGCCGATGAGGACATCCATGTCCCGGCGACCGGTGATGGTGGTCTGCTCCGTCAGGATCTCTTCCGGGGCCGGGGCGGATGCCTGCAAAGCCGCCGGGGTCAACTTTTCGGCCATTTCCCGGGACAGCTGGACGGCGGTGCGCGAAAAGAGGGAGCGGCCCTGGATGGTGACGACATGAAGGGCCAGCAGCTCCTCCTTGACAAACAGGCGGTACAGGCGTGCCCGGGCCCGGTCGGGATCGGGCGACGGCTCCTCCGGTGGCAGCAGGTGCGCCACTTCCAGGTAGATCTCGCGGGCCCGTACGCTGGCCAGTGCCTGGTCTCGGCTCTCCTTCAGTTCCCGGTTGCCGGCCTCCAGAAACAGGTTCATGGCGATGAGGGAGAGAACGGCCAGGGTGACGATGCCGCCCAGGATGTAGATGCGATAACGGTGTCCGGACCATTTATTGCTCATCAGATGAGGTTCCAGTACCAGTGCAGGATGGCGTTCCCCCAGAAGAGCACCACCACGGCGGCCATGCCGAGAAACGTCCCGAAAGGGATCTGGTATTTGCTGTCCCGGGTTCTGTGGATGAGCAGAATGCCCACCACCGCGCCGGCGAAGGAGCCCAGAAGGATGGTCAGAAAGGCCAGCTGCGGTCCGAGAACCGCGCCCACGAAGCCCATCATGACGATATCGCCGTGCCCCATGCCTTCCTCTTTCCGGACCAGATAATAGCCGACGGCCACGACCAGCAGCATGCCCGCCCCGCAGACCATGCCCAGCAGGGAGTCGAGCCAGCTGATCAGCCAGGGATGTTCCAGGCGCACGCTGAAGAGCGCGAAGAAGTTGGCGATGGCCAGCTGTTGTTCCTGGGCCTGGTGCAGCATCTGCCATGGCGCTGTGGCCAGGCCCAGGGCCAGCCCACCGAAGGTGATGCCGTGGGGCAGGATGCGGTGGGTGGCGTCGATAAAGGCCAGGGCCAGCATGGCGCTGGTGAAGACGGCGTACAGCAGGGTGGACAGGGTCATTCCGAAATGAACGACGCACAGCAGCCAGAGCAGGGCGTTGAGGGCTTCCACCACCGGATATTGCGGCGAGATGGACGCGTCACAGTGACGGCACCGGCCGCGGAGAATCAGGTAGCTCAACAGGGGAATATTGTCGTAGAAGGCGATGGGGCGTCCGCAGTGCGGACACGACGAGCGGGGGCGCACGACGGATTGGCCGCGGGGAATGCGGTGGATGCTGACATTCAGGAAACTGCCGATCACCAGCCCGAAAAGGATTGCCGCCACATACTCCATGCTCACCTCGATGCACGGGGGGGATACGGTCTTATTATCCAAAAAGTCCGGATAAATCAACATAAATATATTGGCCGGCCGGCGGCGGGGCCCGGCGGCCGGTCGGTCCGGTACCGGAGCGGTGAAAGTTTCGCCACCGTAAAAACCGGGTGGACTTCACGGCCATTTATGCTATATTCTTGCAGGTCAGACGGAGAAACCACGGCAAGGGAGCGGCAGAGTCATGAAACAAGATCTGGCGAAATTCACGGGCAAGGATGTGATTTCCATCCGCGACTTCTCGGCGGACGACATCCTTTCCATCCTGGAGTATGCCCGGAAGTTCGAGAACTACAAACAACCGATCCTGCAGGGCCGAATCCTGGCCACCCTTTTCTATGAACCCAGCACCCGGACCAAGCTCAGTTTCGAAAGTGCCATGATGTCCCTGGGCGGATCGGTGCTGGGCTTCTCCGAGGCAGGCGCCAGCTCTTCCGCCAAGGGCGAAACGGTCTATGACACGGCCAAAATGATGGACGGTTACGCCGATGTCCTGGTCATCCGCCATCCGCTGGAAGGGGCGGCCCGCCGCGCCGCCGAGGCGGCCGACATCCCCGTCATCAACGGCGGCGACGGCGCCAACCAGCATCCCACCCAGACTTTTCTGGACCTGTTCACCATGCTGAAGACCAAAGGGACGCTGCAGGACCTTCATGTGGGTTTCCTGGGTGACCTGAAATACGGGCGGACGGTCCACTCCCTGGCTGAAGCCATGAGCCACTTCCGCTGCCACATGTACTTCATCGCGCCGGAGATGCTGCGTATGCCCGACCATATCCTGGGGGAGCTGAAGGAGAAGCAGATCCCCTATCTGGAAACGGAACGCCTGTACGACGTGTCGGACAAGCTGGACATCCTGTACGTGACCCGCATCCAGCGGGAGAGGTTCCCCGATCCCCTCGACTACGAGAAGGTCAAAAACGTCTACATCCTGAACGAGAAGCTGCTGGAACACGTCAAGCCGGACCTGAAAGTGTTGCATCCGCTGCCCCGGGTCAATGAAATCGACACCGCCCTGGACAAATATCCCCAGGCGGAATACTTTCAGCAGTCCAAGAACGGGGTCACGGTCCGCAAGGCCCTGCTGTCCCTGGTGCTGGGGGTGCGGCAATGACGGAGCACAAGGAGCAGAACATGATTTCCAAGGATATGAAGGTTTCCAAGCTCAGGAACGGGGCGGTCATCGATCACCTGGCCCCGGGCATGGCCATGAAAGCCATCGAGTTTCTCGGCGTGCGCGGCGCCGATTCGCTGGCCATCGGCATGTTTTTCGAGAGCAAGAAAATGGGGCGCAAGGATATCCTCAAGTTCGAAAACCGCCAGCTGAGCCGTGAGGAAATCAACAAGATCGCCGTGATGTCGCCCGAAGCCACCGTTTGTATCATCAAGGATTACCACGTGGTGGAAAAATTCACCGCCAGCCTGCCCCATGAGATCGAGGGCATCATCCGCTGCAGCAATCCCAAGTGCATCACCAACAACGAGAAGGTCGCCACCCGGTTCGTGGTGCAGGAGAAGGAACCGCTTCTGGTGCGGTGCCAGTACTGCGAACGGGCCATGCACGGCAACGAAATCGAATTCGTCTGAGACCGACCGACCCCATACCCCGAAAAACCGGTGAAGGAGAACTACGCATGAAGAAACGTATTGTTGTCGCTTTTGGTGGGAACGCCATCATCCAGGAAGGACAGGAAGGCACCGTTTACGAGCAGTTCGCCAACACCCGCGCCGCCATCAGCAACATCATCGAGCTGATCCGCGAAGGTCATGAGATGGTCATCACCCACGGCAACGGACCGCAGGTGGGGAATATCCTGGTGCGGGTGGAGGCGGCCAAGGGACTGGCCTACGATGTGCCGTTGGGGGTGTGCGTGGCCGAGACGCAGGGGGAGATGGGCTACATGATCGCCCAGTCGCTCCAGAACCGGCTGATCCGGGAGAACATCCGGCGCCACGTGACCTGTCTCATCACCCAGGTGGTCTGCGACCGGGACGATCCGAGCATCCTCAATCCCACCAAGCCGGTGGGCCGGTTCTTCTCGCAGGCGGAAGCCGTGGAGATGCAGACCCTGGGCAAGATCATGGTGGAAGACGCCGGTCGCGGCTGGCGCCGGGTGGTTCCGTCGCCCGTGCCGCGCCGGGTGGTGGAAAGCCCGACCATCCGTCATCTCATCGAGAACGACAACATCGTCATCGCCTGCGGCGGCGGCGGCATGCCGGTCTACATCGAGGACGACGGCAGCTTCGAGGGGATCGACGGCGTGGTGGACAAGGACCGTGCCTCGGCCGTCCTGGCCAATGAAATCGGCGCCGAGGAGCTCATTATCCTGACCCAGATCGAGCGGGTGGCCATCCATTTCAAGAAGCCGGAGCAGCGGTTCCTCGACCGGATGACTGTGGCCGATGCCAAAAAATATATCACCGAAGGCCATTTCGCCAAGGGGAGCATGTTGCCCAAAATCGAGGCGGTCATCGACTTTCTGGAAAACGGCGGCCGGCGGGCCATCATCGCCTCACTGGATCAGGCCCACGAAGCGCTCCACGGGCGGTCCGGCACCCTTATCACCCTGACGTAACCGCCGTGCCGCCGGAGTCCCTGCCCGGTGGCGGGACGCGGCGGACGCTTATCGTGTGAAACCGAAATGATGAAATAGTGTAAGGAGGAATTATGGCATTCAATCTGAAAGGACGATCCCTGCTGACCCTGAAGGATTACTCGCCCGATGAGATCCGTTTTCTGCTCGATATCTCCCACGAGGTGAAGCGGGAACGGCGCGCCGGGGTCATCCAGCAGCGGTTTTGCGGCAAGACGCTGGCCCTGCTGTTCGAGAAGCGGTCCACCCGGACCCGTTGCGCCTTCGAAACGGCTTTCGGCGAGGAGGGGGGGCATCCCGTCTTCCTGTCCACCGCCGACATCCAGCTGGGCGCCAAGGAGAGCGTCGAGGACACGGCGCGCGTGCTGGGGCGGATGTTCGATGCCATCCAGTACCGGGGCTTCAAGCAGGAGACGGTGGAGATTCTGGCCCGTTATTCGGGGGTGCCGGTTTACAACGGCCTGACGGACCTGTATCACCCCACCCAGGTGCTGGCCGACCTGATGACGGTGGAGGAGGCATTCGGCCGTCTCAAGGGGATCAAGATGGTCTATGCCGGCGACGGCCGCAACAACATGGCCAACTCCCTCATGATCGGTTGCGCCAAGATGGGCGTGGACTATACCATCGCCGCCCCGCAGGAGCTGTGGCCGGAAGAGGAGCTGGTCCGGAACTGCCGCGAATACTCTGCCCTGAGCGGCGCCGAAATCCAGGTGTCGGCCGATGCGGCCGCCGCCGTGAAGGGCGCCCATGTCATCTATACGGACGTCTGGGCGTCCATGGGCGAGGAGGCCAAGCTGCAGGAGCGGATCCGTCTGCTGACGCCGTATCAGGTCAACGAAACCCTCATGGGGCAGACGGGACTGGCCGAGACGGTGTTTTTGCACTGTCTGCCGGCGGTGAAGGGGCAGGAAGTGACGTCCGACGTCATCGACGGTCCGCGCAGCCGGGCCTGGGACGAGGCCGAAAACCGCAAGCACACCATCAAGGCGGTCATGCTGGCCACCATCTGAGCCACTGCCACGGGCGTGCAGAATAGCCGACCGGTCGCCGGCCGCGATGCGTAACGCGGTCCAGGCGGCCGTTTTTTGTTGGCGGGGAGTGAAGACGGTTGCGGGAGGAGGTGCGGAACGGGTCGCCTAGCGGAACCGGAAATCCTCGCCCGTATCCCGAACGATCAGGTTCCGGTAGAGCAGGGCCACGGAATCATCGGGCAACGGCCATTCGGCCAGGGGGACGAACCGTTCGGGGTGATCCCGCAGATATCGCATCAGGGGCGCGTTGCGCTCCGTTCCCCAGACCGGGCCCTGCAAGCCGCATTTTACGAGAATGTAGCGGTACGGATCGAACTGGCGACCCTCCTCCCGCGGTTCGCCGACGCGCCAGATCCGCACGTCGAGATCCATGATCAGGGCCGTGCTGCGAAAGCTCCAGACGTTGAAACGGGTGCCATCGGGCACCAGGCCCAGCGCCGGCGCCTGCTCGCTGTCGGCGGCATCGGTGGCGCAGGCGGCCAGGATGTCGGGGATGCGCCAGTGTTCCTCCCGCGGCGGTCCGAAAATATCGAAGGCCTGCTGGTTGTAAAGGAACCAGCTGTCCGGCCAGACCCGCACGGTTTCGCCCACCGGGTTGCCGGCCTGGCACTCGATGATCCGTTCCTGGAAGGCCGGCTCCGCCAGCGGGACGACGGCGACGGACGCCGGCAGCCAGGGGATGCCGAAGCTGACCATCCACGCCTGGCCGACGGCCACGACACAGCCGGCGGTGACCAGGGAGCGCCGCAGGGCCGTCGACCGGATGGCCCAGACGGCCGCCACCAGCAGCAGCGCCACAGCCGGCAGCACCGGCGAGAGATGCCGCGGTGCCTTGTTGGCGAACAGGGTGAAGATCAGGCAGGTGCCGCCCAGCCAGAGGAAGAGCAGGCCGCGGTGCGGCAGGCGGCGGCGGATGGCGGCGATCACGGCCCAGACCAGCAGCAGGAAGAACGGCAGGAAGAGCTGCCAGCCCAGCAGCGCCCGCAGGTAAAAGAGCCAGCCGCCGAGGCTCCACAGGCCGGGATCGCCTTCCACCGGCCCCAGCCCCTGGGTGTAGGGCTGAAAATGGCTGAGCAGGAACGGAAAATTTTTGAGGTACCAGGGCCAGGCCACCCCGGCGCCCAGGAGCAGGCCCGTCAGGACGTTCCCGACCGCCCGGCGGCGGGTGTCCCCGTCGGACCCGCCCCGGAAGGCGGCGGCCAGCAGCCAGAGCAACGGCGGGCCGGCATAGAAGACGATGCTCCATTTGTACAGCACGGCCAGGCCGCAACCCAGTCCCCATGCCACGGTGATTTCCCGGCGCCGGAAACGCCGGCTGGCGACGGCCAGGGCCACCAGAACGGCGGTCCAGGCCACCGTCTCCAGGTCGATCATGACTTCGCGGCTGAGCCAGAGCACATGGGGGAACAGGACGCACCAGACGGCGGCCGTGACGCCGGCTGCGCGCCGGCCGGTGAAGGTGACGCCCAGGTAGTAGACGGAGAGCAGCAGGGCCAGCAGGAAGGGGAGGTGGAGCAGCGTGGCGCTGTCGGGGCCGATCCGGATCAGGAAGAGGGGCAGCAGGCTGAGGTAGAACAGGGGCGGGTAGTAGTACGAAATGGACAGAAACTCCGGCAATGAAAACGTTTCGTGCTGCAGGTAACGATAGTATTCCAGGGCGTTGGTCAGATGCAGGGCGCTGTCCCACATGGGCGGTCGATCATTGAGGGCCAGCCAGATGAGGTGGAGGAGGACCAGGCCCATGAACACGGCGGCGAGGGACAGCAGCGGCCACAGATGGTAGCGCCAGAAAGAGGACGCCGGTTCGGGGATGGGGTGATGGGCGGCCGGGGTTTGAGCCATAGGGCACCTCTCGGGCGATGGGCGGAGCGCTATTCGTCCGCTTCCTGCATGTATTTCATCAGCAGCCGCAATTCCGCCATGTCCTGAATGCCGCCCAGAGCGTGGCCCGGGCAACCGCGCCGGCAGCAGACATCGATGACGCCGCCCGATTCCAGTTCCAGCAGGAACAGCGGGCCGGCGCACAACGCGCACTCGCCGGCGATGGTCAGATCCGCCGCGCAATGGGGGCAGAAGAACGTGGCGATGCTCTGTTCGGGGATGTCGAAGGGGGGCCGGATCCCATAGTCGCCGAAATAGGGGCTCAGGCCGATGCGGCCGCGGCGGCCGTCGTCGGCCAGGCGGATGTCCAGTTCGATCCATTCCTTCTTCCGCAGCATGGCCTTGCAATACGGACATCGTGTTTCAAGCCGGAGTCTGGTCATGGGCCGCTTCCCTTTCTCATAAAAACGGATGGTCCACCAGGTTGTTGATGAGAACGATGAGCTCCTCGGGCCGGGCGAAGCCGCCCAGGGCGTGTCCGCGGCAGCCCTTGCGCGAGCAGACGTCGATGATGCCGCCCGTCTTGAGGCCGATGGTGAACAACGGGGCGGTACAAAGGTCGCACCGCTTGTCGCTGGTCAACTCCGCCTGGCAGTGGGGGCAGGCGAGAGCGGTCACCGTGCCCTGGGGGATGGAGAACGGCACCTTGATGCTGTAGGTGCAAAAGAAAGCGCTCAGGGAGATTTTGCCCCGTCGGCCGTCCGGCAGGCGAAAATTGAGAGTAACCCATTCATCCTTGGTAAGATCCTCATCGCAATGCGGACAGACGGTTCGCAGAAGCAAGGTGCTCATGGGCGTTCTCCAGGAATCCCGTGCATCATATCATGCCCGAACCGGCGGATAAAAGAGCATTTTGTCGGGAATCCGTCATTAAGGCCGGGCCGCGGCCGGTATGGGGGCGGCCGGGGCTTGTGCCACTGCGGCCGGCGGGGTATAGTAGAGGTTCCTCCCCGCCACCGGGCGGATGGCCGGCCGCCGCGCCGCCTCCCCGGTAATCCGGAGGTCAGGATGGACCCATGACGTCATTGGCCCGCTGGCTGGGCAGCCGCAATTTTTTCCGGGTCGCCGTCGTCTCCTTGGGACACCTGGTGCACGATGTGTACACCAGTTTCCTCGCCCCCCTGTTGCCATTGCTCATCGAACGGTTCCAGCTGAGTTTCACCAGCGCCGGCTTTCTCTCCTTTCTGCTGCGGGTGCCCGCCCTGTTCAATCCGCTCATCGGTTCGGCGGCCGAACGCGTCAACCTGAAGATGCTGGTGATCGTCAGCCCCACCCTGACGGCGGTGGGCATGTGCCTGCTGGGCGTGGTGCCGGATTTTGGCCTGGTGGTGGTGCTGATCCTGCTGACGGGGATCAGTTCGTCGTTTTTCCACGTGCCAACGCCGGTCCTGCTCAACCGCCTGGCCGGCCGGCACGTCGGCCTGGCCATGAGTTTTTTCCAGATCGGCGGTGAATCGGCGCGGACTGTCGGCCCGCTGGTGGCCATGGCGGCGGTGGCGGCCTGGTCCCTGGAGGGACTGTATCGCCTGATCCCGCTGGCCATGGTGATGTCGGCCGGGTTTTACTGGGTGTTGCGGGATATCCCGCCGGTGCCGCCCCGGGAGGCGCACCGGATGGGCGGCGCCATCCTGGGTACCCTCCGCCAGGACCACCGCCTCTTCATCGCCCTGGGCGGCATCCTTCTCGGTCGCTCCCTCACCGCCGGCACCCTGGCCGCTTTTCTGCCCACCTTCCTGACGGAGCAGGGCGAAAGCCTCTGGTTCGCCGGCGTCGCCCTCTCCATCGTGCAGGCGGCGGCCATGATGGGCGTGCTCATCACCGGCACCCTCTCCGACCGCATCGGCTGCCGCCGCCTCCTCGTCTTTCTGTCCGTCGTCGCCCCGCTGACCATGGGGTTTTTTCTGCAGGCGAGGGGCATCATGCTCATCGTTTCCCTGATCCTGCTGGGATTGTTTGCGTTCTCGGCCGTACCGGTGCTGCTGGCGGTGATCCAGCGGCGCGGCTTCGACTATCCCGTCATCGCCAACGGCATCTACATGACCCTCAATTTTCTCATGAGCTCCGTCATCGTGGTTCTGGCTGGCAAGCTGTCCGATCTGGTGGGCATGGCCACCACCTTCACCTGGTTCGCCGTCGCCTCGGTGGTGGCGGTGCCCTTCGCCCTGCTGCTGCCCGAGTCCCGCGCCGGTTCAGAATGAACGACGGCCGGGGATCGGCTCAATCCAGAGCCCGATAGACCAGACACTTGAGGTAGTGGGTTTCGGGCATGGCCAGCAGGACCGGGTGGTCCATCGCCTGTGCGCCCTGGGCGACCCACTGCAGGGTGCGGCCCAGCTCCCGGGCGGCCTCCTGGACCGCCTTTTGCAGCATGTCGGGCCGCACGAAGGAGGAGCAGGATGAGGTGACCAGCAGCCCGCCGTGGCGTACCCGGCCCAGGGCCAGGGTGTTGTACTCGCGATAGGTTTCCAGGGCGTCCCGGAGGTAGCGCTTCTTCTTGGCGAAGGCCGGCGGATCCAGCACCACCACGTCATAGCGGTCGTCGTCGGCCGACGCCAGGAACTCGCGCACATCGGCCGGGACGAATGCCAGCCGGTGGCTCCAGCCATTGAGGCCGGCGGCCACTTCGCCCGCCGCAACGGCCGCCGGATCGTTGTCCACGGCCACGGCACCGGCCGCGCCGGCCTGCAGCAGGGTCAGGCTCCACAAGCCGCAATGGCTGAACAGATCCAGCACCCGCTCGCCGCCGCCCAGGAGCCGTCCCACCAGGCGGCGGTTTTCGCGATGATCGAGAAACAGGCCGGTCTTGCGGCCGCCGGGGCAGTCCACGGGGACGCGCACGCCGTCGTAGTCCACGGTCACGGGACCCTCCCAGCGCCCCCGCAGCACCCGGGTTTCCAGCGGCAGGCCTTCCAGCCGGCGCAGGAGGTTGGTGTTTTTCAGGATGATGGTCTCCGGGGACAGCGCCCGCGCCAGTTCGTCGGCCAGAAAAGCCGTCCAGGGCTCCAGGCCGCGGACACTCTGGGACATGACCAGCACCGGTCCGTATCGATCGACCACCAGGCCGGGCAGGCCGTCGGATTCGCCGAACACCAGCCGGCACACCTCGTCGCCGGCGCGCACCCGCCGCCGCCAGGCCAGGGCCTGCTCCAGGCGCCGGCGCAGGTGGGTTTCGTCCGGGGCCTCATCCCGGCGGTGAAACAGGCGGAAGGCGATGAAGGAGGCGGGATTGGCGAAGCCGACACCCACGAAATCCCCGGCACTGCTTTCCACCCGCACCGCTTCCCCCGGGGCGCAGGCCGACAGTTCGTCGGGCGGGAAGTCGTTGCGCCAGCCCCACAGGTGTCCCCGCAACAGGCGTTCGTGGTAGTTCTTGCGCATGTGGAGTGTTCGCATGGGCCTGTTATAGCCCAGGACGGCGACGGCCGCAAGACCGATGTTGGCCGGCGCGGCAACTTCCGGCGGGGATGTCCGGCCGGCGGTCCGGTGCGCCGTGCCGGTCCTGACAAAGCCGTTTTCAGCCCGCGCGGGAGTGTGGTACTATGGACCCGTCACGTGCCGGCGGCGGGACGGCCGGTTCAAACCAGACGGGAGCGACGGTGACATCATGGCGCAGAATTTCAAACCGACGGATATATACGACTACCTGGCGAAGAAAGTGCTGGGCCAGGACGATGTCCTGCGGCCCATCTCCGTGGCCGTGTACAAGCACATCAACGGCATCAGTGGCGGCAACATCCTCCTCATCGGCAACAGCGGCACGGGCAAGACCACCATCATGAAATCCATCCGCCAGTTCTATCACGACCACGCCCATCTGGACCGTTATCGCTCCATGGTGGTGATGAACGCCAACACCCTGGTGGACGAAGAGGGGGAGGTGAACACCAACCGCATCTTCAAGAACCTGGAGGCCGACGTTCACAACCTGCTGGGGCCCGAACTGAACGCCGAGACCCTGCGGCGCTATATGGAGCACGCCACCGTCTGTTTCGACGAGGTGGACAAGGTGTCGGCCCGCATCTCGGGCAAGGTCAACGTCACCGGCATCCTCATCCAGCAGGCGCTGCTGACCATCCTGGAAGGGGAGACGGTCCAGTACGAGACGGTGATCCACGAAGGCGAAAAGTCGCGACGGGTGAAATTTCCGCTGGACACCTCCCGCTTCCTGTTCGTGTGCGGCGGCGCCTTCGAGGAACTGTACGATCAGGTGTACACCCTGGTGGAGGAGCAGAAGGACGAGCGCCGCCTCAAACAGTCCAACCTGTGGGACGACGAGGCCGGCCGCATGCGCAAGATCATCGACTTCAAGCTGAAGAACTACCTGAAACTCAGCGACATGTTCACTTACGGCATGGTGCCCCAGTTCATTTCCCGGTTCAGCGCCATCGGGATTCTCGACGATCTGTCCCGCGACGTGCTGCGCGAGATCATGCTGACGGCCGCCGATTCGCCCCTGCTGCATTCGAGCCGGTTTTTCGAGTCGTTCGGCATCGAGCTGCGGCTGACGGATGAGGCCATGGACAAGATCGCCGCCTTCGCCGCCGACAATTCCCGCATCGGCGCCCGGGCGCTGCGGGAGGTGTTCACGCGGATCGTGGCCCGTTTCGAGTTCGATCCGTTCAGTTCCCATCTGCTGCGCGAGGAGAACGGCCGCAAGGTGCTGGAAATCGATCGCGACACGGTCGTAGCCAATATCAGTTATTGAGCCCATTTTTCGACACATCATGGCCGGCACCCGCCCCGCCGCATCCCGGTCCCGGGAGCCGGGGCGTCGCCGATCGCTCCCGGGAGGCTGAGACATGCGCCTGGTGACCCGCTCCGACTTCGACGGCCTGGCCTGCGCCATTCTGCTCAAGGAAGCCGGCCTCATCGACGATATCTTCTTCGCCCATCCCAAGGACGTCCAGGACGGGGCGGTGGAAATCACGGCCAACGATATCCTGGCCAACCTGCCCTTTCACCCGGCCTGCGCCATGTGGTTCGACCACCACACCAGCGAATACGAGCGGCTGCGCCTCGACACCGGTTTCGCCTTTGCGGGTCGCAGCGAAGCGGCGCCCAGTTGCGCCCGGGTCATCTTCGACTATTTCGGTGGGACCGAAAAATTCGCCCGCTTCGAGCGGAACGGCATGCTGGCGGCGGTGGACCGCTGTGACAGTGGCCAGCTCACCTTCGAGGAGATCCTGCGCCCGGCCGGCTGGATTCTGCTCTCTTTCCTGATGGATCCCCGCACCGGCCTGGGCCGCTACAAGGATTACCGGATCTCCAATTACCGGTTCATGATGGAGCTGATCGACCATTGCCGGTCGCTGCCCGTCCACGAAGTCCTGGACCTGCGCGACGTGCAGGAGCGGGTACGGCGCTATCTCCGGCAGGAACGAGGCTACGAGAACATGTTGCGGCGGCACTCCACCACCGCCGGCAACGTCATCCGCATCCATCTGCTGGACACTCCCCGCCTGCTGACGGGGAACCGTTTCAAGGAGTACGTCCTTTTCCCCGAGCAGAATGTCTCCATGCGCATCATGTGGGGCCGGGGGCGCCGCAACGTGGTGTTTTCCGTCGGCCACAGCGTGGTGAACCGCACCTGCCGGACCGATGTGGGCTCCCTGATGCTCCGCTACGGGGGCGGCGGCCGGCCCCGGGTGGGTACCTGCCAGGTGCCGGTGGCGGACTGGCCGCGCGTCGACGGGGAGCTGCTCGCCATTCTGCGGGAGAAGGGGTAGAAGAAGGAGGTCGCAGGTATCAGGTGTCAGGTTTCAGGTGTCAATTTTCGGATATAACTTGTTGACGGGTGGACGTTTATGGAGTGCGGCGGCTGGACGCCGCTTTGTTTTCGAACACGGATATCCGGGGAAAGATGCGGATGGACGCGGATCAGGCAGAAGGATGAAGGATCAAAGAAGAGGTTTCAGGTATCAGGTTTCAGGTGTCGATTTCCGGATATAACTGGTTGATGGGTGGACGTTTATGGAGTGCGGCGGCTGGCCTGCCCCCCGCAGCTCCGTAATCGTGGGAGCGGAGGGGGGACGCCGCTTTGTTTTGACCACCGCTGAACGCGCGGATCAGGCCGCCCGCCGGCCGCGCCTCTTCCGCTTTCATGCATCCGGCCCGGCTTCAAATGCGGCCCGGATGGCCCACAAGTCGGGGAAGAACGGCCGGAAGAGCGTTCCCTTCAGGTATTCCACCCCGGCCGAACCGCCGGTGCCCGGCTTGGCGCCGATGGTCCGCTCCACCATCTTGAGGTGGCGGTAGCGCCATTCCTGGAATCCCTCGTCCAGGTCCAGCAGACGCTCGCACAGCTGGGCGACGGGGGGATGGTGACGATGGATATCCACCAGGGTGGCGTGCAGTTCCGGCGACAACGGCACGGGCTGGGTCACGTCCCGCGCCAGCAGACCGGCGGGGACAGCATGGCCGTGGCGGTCCAGATAGCGGAGGAAGACGTCCCAGACGGTGGGTTCCGCCAGGCGGGCCGTCAGCCGGCGGTACGCCACCGAGTTCTCCGGGAAAAGCCGGCGCACGCCCGGCCGCTTGTGGCCCAGCAGAAATTCCAGCTCGCGGAACTGGTACGACTGGAAGCCGCTGGCCGTTTCCAGCCGGTCCCGGAAGGAAAGGAACTCCAGCGGCGTCATGGTTTCCAGAATGTCCACCTGGGCCACCAGGATCTTCATGATGGTCAGGCACCGTTTCAGCGTGTGCAGGGCCGGCGTCAGCTGGCCGGTCGCCAGCCGCTGCACCAGGTGATCCAGCTCATGGAGCATTTCCTTGAACCAGAGTTCGTACACCTGATGAATGACGATGAACAGGATCTCGTCGTGCTCGGGGCCGTCGGAGAGGGGCTGCTGCAGGGCCAGCAGATCCTCCACCTTGAGGTAGGACGCATAGGTCAGGGGCATGGCTCCTCCTTCGGGGCGGGGGGGCGTCGCCTGTCAGTCATGGCCGTACGGCATGGGCGGCACCTTGCCCAGCAGCCGGGCGTAGACGGTCAGGGCGCCGCGGTGGTGGGCGGTGTGGTCTGCCATGGCGTTGATGACGGCCGCACGGGGCAGGCCGCCCAGGACCGGACCCTCGGGCAGCGGCGCCAGCAATTCCGCATCCGGTTGGGTGGACAGGATGGCCACCGCTTCGGCCGTGGCCCGGTCAAGAAATTCCATGGCCTCGGCCAGGGACACATACCGGCGCATGGCCCGGTCGTGCTCCTCGAAATTCATGTCGAACCCCGAGGGGCCAAAGGCGCCGTCCATGAACCACTGGATGGTCATGGCGGTGTGGGCCACCTGTTCGGCCACGCTGTACATCTCCTTGAAGGGGGCGTAGGCCGAGTCCCGTTCTTCCAGGCGGCGGATGCTGTTGCGGAAAAACCGGTGCATGGTTTCCACCTGGGCGATAAGCCCTTCACGAATCATGGTTTTCCTCCTGCGGGAACGATATTTGCGGCCGCAGCGGCCTGTTTCCGGCGTTCATCACGGTCCCTGGCCGGCCGGGCGGCCCACCCCGGTCAGTTCGTTGCGGATGGCGGCCAATTCCTGGCGAAAGGCGGGGATGAGTGATCCGCTGACGGTCTCCTGCCCGGCGCTCACCGCCCGCTCCAGGTGCCAGTAGCTGAGGGCCAGCCGGGTGGCGGTGGACAGGAAGCGGCGGCGGGCCGCAAACAGGCCGCCGTGGCCGACGGCACCCAGCAGCCATTTCAGGCGGCGGGGCCAGGAGCAAACGATGTCCAGCTCCCCGGACGTCAGGAGACCCCGAGCCACTTCCAGTTCCAGCATGCGCCGGATCAGACGGGCCTCGCGCAGCCCGGTGTAGAGAACGAATCCCAGAAACGCCAGGAACAGGGGGCCCCAGATGAACAGATACGACAGGACCAGCCCGCTGACGCTGAGCAGCCCGGCCAGGGTGTTCCACAGAAAATGAAGCAGCACCGCCGCCACATAGCCGCCCAGGGGGGCCAGGATGCGCAGGGCGGTGCGGTGGGTCTCACGGGCGATGCCGCAGCCGATCCCCACCATGGACGTGAACACGGCGTGGCTGAACGGGCCCAGCACCCCGCGGAAGAAGAAGGTCACGAACAGGCCGGTGCCGCCCTGCTGGGCGAAACTGCCGCCGTAGTAGATGACGTTTTCCACGGTGGCGAAGCCGAGGGCCACGACGCCGGCGTAGACGATGCCGTCCAGGATGCCGTCGAATTCCCGCCGTAGCAGCAGCAGGAACAGCACCACTGCCGCCCCCTTGCACGCCTCCTCCACCAGCGGCGCGTTGATGCTGGCCGACATGAACCGGATGACGGCGGCGTCGCTGGTGAACGTGCCCACCACCCGGCCGAAAGCCGTGCCCAGCACGAAGGAGATGAGGGTGGCCACACCCGCCCCCCAGACGAAGGCGCTGGTCAGCGCCCAGGCCGGTTCGGGATCATAGCGGTCGAGCCAGAGCCAGATGAGCAGGTAGAAGGGGGCCGGCACAAAGGCCACCAGGACGCCCACCAGCGCGGCGGAGAAGCCCATGCCAAAGAGGATCAGCAGCAGCATGAAGAGTGCCGAGAAGGTCCCCACCACCAGAATGCTGAGGGTAAAGGCCAGCTTGACATAGCGGTAGCGGCGGTTTTGCTGTTTGACGGGATCGTAGGTGGCCAGATCGGCCAGCAGCAGGCGCTGGGAAGTGGTGGCCGACCAGGGCGGCGCTTCGGCCGCGGGCCGGCGCGGTGTGCCGTCCCCGGCGCTGATCCGGACCCGGAGCTGCGGCCCGTGCCGGCCCAGCCGGATGACGTCGCCGTCCACCAGCCGGGTGGCGGTGACGCGCTGGCCGTTGACGAACGTACCGTAGGTGCTGCGCTGGTCGTGCACGAAAAACGCGTCGCCGTGACGGTGGATGGAGGCATGGCGGCGGGAGACATCGGACTTGCTCTCGGCCTCGAAGCGGACATTGCATTCCAGGGAACGGCCCAGCAACAGCTCGCCGGAGTCCAGCTCCAGTGCGGAACCGGCCAGGGCATGGGGTTCGCTGTACAGTCGCAGTCGGGGCATGGGCAAACACTCGCCGGGGCCCGCGACAGGCCATCGTTCCCTCACCCGGGGGCGACCTGTTCACGGGCCGGATCTGTCGGTCACACCTGGGGGCCGCCGGGACCGGGCGGCGGCTTCATTTCGCTGCCGCGCCGCAGCAGGATGACCAGCCAGCCGGCCAGCAGCAGCACGACGAGGACCACGGCGGCCGTCAGCAGGGTCTGCTCCAGCCCGGACCGGTCATCGGTGACGGCCGGCGGCTCATAGTCGGGGTTGGGTTGCAGCTCCCCCACGGGCAGCGGCCGGTACGATTGCAAAAACCAGTTGTCGGCGCGGATGAAGTTGCGCAGGTCGTAGTTGGGCGGCGACACCTGCGGATTTCCCACGTGGATGGCATAGGTGCCGCCCGTGTCCCGCGCGGCCAGGAACAGGTTGCGGCGGATCCAGCGGAAGGTGACCCGGCGGATGTCCAGAGGCGGATTGTCGTTGTTTTCGATGACCAGCTGGTAGCGCCGGTAGCTGAGGCCGGGGCACTCGATCTCGCGCCTCACCTGCATGGTGGTGCCGAGGGGGATGGAATGGATCACCCCCGTGGCCAGTCGCAGGAAGCGGTCCTCCTTGTCGGAGTTGGTGCCGAGCACCCGGACGGTCCGGTAATAGATGGTGTCGCCCACGTCCAGCTCCACCCGGTCCAGCGGCAGGGCGGCGTCGATTTCCACGATGGTGTTGCGGAAGCGATCGGTCTTGAGAATGAAGCTGGTGAACGTCTGTTCATCGTAGGTCACCATCTGCTGGCGAAGCTGGCCGGTCCGGCCCAGCACGTCGTTGATCTTGAGAAGGCCGCGCCGGATGTTGCCCGAGTTGAAATACAGATCGCCGTAGCGGAAGGTGAGTTGCCCGGCGCTTTCGGGCGAGGTGTCCTGGCGGATATCCACCCGGAAGAAGCCATAGTCGGCCGGCGCGTCGAAGGTGACGGTGGTCCGGCGCAGATCCACCTGGGACGTGAAGTCGAAGATGGCGTCGTCGGCCAGCTTCGCCCAGTTCCGGCGGTCGTCGCTGCCGTAGACGGCGATCCCCTTGTTGAAGTCCTTCTCGGGGATGATCAGCTCCATCTCGCGGATGGGCCGGAAGTCGTCGGGCGCCTGGAGAATCAGCCGGGAGACGTCATCCCGGGTGGTGTAGTCGATGACCTGGAGGGTGAAGGTGGCCACCGGCTGGGCCGGGGTGATGTCGGGCAGGATGGTGTAGGGGATCTCCTGGCCCTGTGCGTCGAAGACGCGGATATCGCCCAGCTGCGGGTCGCATTTTTCCAGCAGGTCGGCACCGAGATGGACCCGGTACAGGGCGTCGCGGCTCATCTCGCCCGTCAGGGGGGCGGCATAGCGGAAATTCCGGGGAGTGACGGCCGCAGCGGAGACGGGCCACGCGGCGGCCGGCAACAGAATCAGCAGTCCGCAAAAGAGGCAAGACAGTCTCATTCGGGCGTCTCCTTCTGGCCCAGCTGGGCCACACTGCGGATGATCTTGTCCCGGTAGCGGTGGTACAGATACGAGACGCCCACCAGGACGATGCCCAGGACAAAAAAGGAAATGATGCGGTAGGGTGTGCTCACCTCGGCCATGTCCAGCAGGAACACCTTGAACAGGGTGACCACGAAGAGCCCCATGGACAGGATGCGGTAGACCACGTTGTTGGCCAGAAAACCCTTGACTATGAGACCCACCGAGAATAGGGTCCAGAGCACGGAGAGGGCGGCCAGGCTGGCCCGGGGCAGGATATCCTCGAAAAAGGCCACGGTCTCCACGTTGAGAATTAAAAACAGCATCATGCCGAAGCCGGTCACGGCCAGGATCCGCAGAACGTCAAGCAGGCCGGCGGCGGATGCCTGATGTCGGCGGGCCAGAACGGCGAAGGCGAACAGGGTGGCCAGCACCGTGACCGAGGTGATGAGGCGGGCGTCCAGGAGGTGGGTATAGCCCTTCTGGAACGTCATGTCCAGGACGTTCATATCGAACACGAAGGCGTAATCGTAAAAGGCGAACTTGGTCACACCGACCAGGACCAGCAGGGCGGCGGCCACCATCAGCCCTGGCCGCCGGACATGGGCTCCCAGCCAGAGCAGGCACAGACCCTGGACCAGCCAGAAAATGGTGACCCAGTGCTCCGAAAAGAGGATGGGGATGGTGATGATCAGAAAGAGCGACGCCTTGGACAGCAGCAGCACAAAGCTGTTGTCGGCCGACTGGATCCGCCGGTAATGGAAGGTGGCCAGCAGCAGAAAAACGAGAGCGTAGGCCAGGCTGATAAGACTGGCCCAGTCCTGCTCGAAGCGGTCGGCCACCATGGCGTAGCTGAACCCGAAGGCGAGAAAGGAGTTGGGGATGGTGATCCAGAAACCGGCGGCGCTGGTGCGGCCGGCGCTGAACCAGTGGTAGGCCAGGGGGATCAGGGTGTAGATGAGGTAGAACGCGTTCAGGAAGAGGATGGCCGGCCAGAACTTGACGCTGGTGTAGTGGGAGACGACCCAGGCCATGTACAGGACATAGGTGAAGAAAAAGCCCAGGGCGTTGAGCAGGGTCCAGCGGCGCCAGAAGGCGATCCCCAGCAAGGCCAGGTTCAGCAGGGTCAGGTAGCTGAAGAGAACCAGGTGATTGTCGGTGCCGGTGCTGAGAAGGATGGGCGTCATGAAGCCGCCCACCAGGCCCAGGGCGGCCAGCCAGACGTTGTCGTACACCACCGCCAGGGTGGCCGCCAGCAGGGTGATGAGGACCATCACCCCGAAAGCCAGCTCCTGGCTGAACAGCGCGTAGATCTGGAAGCCGGCGAAGGAGGCGAAGTAGAGAACGGCGATGCCGCCTCCAGCCAGGCACAGGCCGAACACGGGGAACGATTTCCGCCGGAAGGCCTCCCCGGCGGCCAGCAGGGCGGCCCCCCAGAAGAAGACGGCGGCCACGCGACCGGCCGGGCCCACCCAGCCCTGGTCGAAAGAGTACTTCAGGAAATAGGCCACGGCAAAGACCATGACCACCACGCCGACGATGAGGATGACCTTCTGCCCCAGTTTGACTTCCAGCCCGGAATGATCCCGTCGGGCAGGGGCGGTGGTGAAGGCGGGGGCGGCGGCCGCGGCCGGCCGGGAGATGTCGGCGGAAACGGTCTGCGCCGCCGCCGGCCCGGCGGGAGCGGCGATCGGCTCTTCGGGCGCGGCCGGCCGATGGGGTTCCCCGGCGGGGGACGGCGTGACCGGCGGGCGGGGCTCCGCCGCCGGAGCGGTGGCCGGCCCCGCCGCCAGCAGGGTTCGGCGCAGGTCACCGGCCAGCAGGTTCTGCCACTGGGTCAGGCGTTGCTGAACCTTCAGCAGGGAATTCTGGTAATGCTGGCTGAGGGTCTGCAGATAGTCCACCTGGGCTTTCAGGTCGAGGTAGACGGCCATTTTCTGCGGCAGCGGTTCGGGAAAATCCAGGCCGCATTGACCGCAGCGCGCCACGGCTTTGGTCAGGGGCGTTTGGCAGCGGGGGCATTTCATGTACGCCTCCAGGAGAAAGGTTCGGCCCGTCGGCCGATTGTTTATGGGTATCGACGTTTATACTTTATAGCCAGCTCCAGGTAAATTTCCAAGGAGAAAATAGGCCCCGCCATGGTTTTTTCACGCCAAACTCGCTATAATGGCGAGGGATTTCTTCGACATGTTCGTTCTGTGCAGGAGGTGTCATGCCCGTATCCCGGCCACCTGGTGAAACCGCCCCGGAGGCGTCCACCGCCGGTTTCGGCGCCTGGCTGACGGCGTTGCTGGAATCCCTGCGCCCCCGGCAGTGGCTGAAGAACCTGCTGCTGTTCGCCGGTGTCATCTTTTCCCGCCACCTGACCGACATCGATCTGCTGCTGAAGAGCCTGCTGGCTTTTGCCTTCTTCTGCCTGATCTCGTCGGCCGTCTACCTGATCAACGACGCGGCCGATGTGGAGGCCGACCGCCTGCATCCGCGCAAACGTCACCGCCCCCTGGCCAGCGGCCGGCTCTCCATACCGGCGGCGGCGGTGCTGGCGGCGGCGCTGGCGGCGGTGGGCGTGGGCGGCGCCTTCTGGCTGGACCTGGAATTCGGCCTGATCAGTGCCGGCTATTTCATCCTGATGGTGCTCTATACGGCCGGTCTCAAGCGGCTGGCCACGGTGGACGTGGTCATCATCGCCGTCGGGTTCGTGGCCCGCGCCGTGGCCGGCGCGGCGGTGGTGGGCGTGGAGATCTCGCCCTGGCTGGTCATCTGCACCACGTTTCTGGCACTGTTTCTGGCTGTCAGCAAGCGGCGCCACGAGTTGCTGACGCTGGGTGACGAGGCGCGGTCCCACCGCCGGGCGCTGGCCGATTACAGCCCTTCCCTGCTGGATCAGTTCACGGCCGTGGCCACCACGTCGGCCATCCTGACGTATGCCCTCTACACCCTTTCCGAACGCACCATCCACCAGTTCGGCACCGACCAGCTGGTCTGGACCGTGCCCCTGGTGGTGCTGGCCGTCTTCCGCTACCTGTACCTGGTTCACCAGAAACAGCTGGGCGGCAGCCCCGAGGTCCTGCTCCTGACGGACCGCCCGCTGCAGGCCATGATCGCCGGCTGGGCGCTGCTGGTGCTGCTGATTATTTACTAGGGTGGGCCGGGGCCGGCTGGCGCTTCGGCAGCGGCTGCTGAGATTCCACAGAAAACGGGCGGGGCTGTCGGAACAGACCCCGCCCGATGATTTTCTCCGCCCGGGGTAGCCCGGCCGGTACAGGCATGCCGGCGGCGAGCCGCCGCCGGCGCCGCTACTTTTTGGGGTACGCCGGCCGCGACGGCAAGGTCTTCGAACGGTCGGCGATCTGCTGCAAGGCTACCTCGATGGCCTTGTCCAGCTGGTTGTCCTGGCCGGCCATGACCGAGGCGGGATCGTTCTCCACCACGATGTCCGGATCGGCACCGTGGTTCTCCACGAACCATTCGCCGGCCTGGCCGTAAAAGGCGTTGTTGGACTGGAACACCCCGCCGTTGTCGATGGTGCGCTCCATGTTGATGATGCCCACCAGGCCGCCCCATGACGGCACGCCCACCACCGTGCCCAGCCGGCGCGCCTTGAAGTGCTCGATGAAAAGCTCGCCGTCGGAGCCGTTGGCCTCATTGCTGACCACCACGTAGCGGCCCGGTCCGGCTCCCTGGGGATAGGGGAACGGCTCCATGTAGCGCAGGCAGTTGTAGCCGATCTGCTGGCGCTCCAGCTTGTCGATCATGAAGTACTCGGTCCAGCCGCCGCCGTTGCCGCGCACGTCGATGATGAGGCCATCCTTGTAACGGAAGGCGCGCCAGAACTTGTCGAACTGGCCGATGTTGCGGTCGGACATGCCGGTGAGGTGCATGTAGCCCACCCGGCCGTCCGTGGCCGCCAGGACCTGCCGGACGTTGTCGGCCACCCAGCGCTCGTAGCGCAGGCGCCGTTCACTGCTGACGGGCTCCACCTCGTAGGTGACGGCGCCGTCGGCAGTGGGTCGTGAATTCACCGTCAGCGACACTTTCTCTCCCCGGGTCACCTGCAGCAGGCGGTACGGATTGTCCGGCACGCGAACGGCCTGGCCGTTGATGGCGATGAGGAAGTCGCCCTCGGCGACGGGGAAATCGGGCTTGACCAGGGGCGCTTCCAGGTCGCGGTTGTAGTCGGTGGGGCCGTAGATGGTGCCCAAGCGGTAGTAGCCGGACGCATCGGCCGCCAGGTCGGCGCCCAGGAGGCCGGTATAGACCGGCTGGTCCACGTCGGTGCGGGGCGCCATGTCGCCGCCGAAGACGTAGGTGTGGGAGACGCACAACTCGCCCACCATCTGGGAGAGCAGCCAGTTGAGCTGGTTGCGGGACTGCAGGTCGGGCAGCCAGGCCCGGAATTTTTCGCCGATGGCCGGCCAGTCCCGGCCGTGCATGTCGGGATCGTAGAAAAAGTCACGGTACCAGCGCCAGGTGTCGTTGAAGATCTGGGCCCACTCCTGATGCGGCCGGACCGTGTAGGTCATGCCCTCCAGGGAGAGCGGATCCTTGACGGCCCGGGCGGCGAACAGGCCGTCCAGGGCGGTCAGATAATAGGCGTTGCCGTTGCTGACGAGGATCTGCCCTCCGTCGACGGACAGGCGCCAGTCGTTGACGGTCTGTTCCAGCGTGACCTCTTTCTGCCCGGCCACGTCATACAGGTGCAGGTGCCAGCGGGCGCCGGGTTTGGCGGTGAAGACCTGCTCCAGTTCATCCTCGGCGAAACCGTCGCCGGCGGCCCAGACCAGTTTGCCCTGGCCGGCCGTCAGGCGGAAGTAGTTGCCGGGCGGGACGGGCACCGGGAACAGCCGGTCGGCCAGTCCATCGGTGTCGATGCGGAAGGCCGGGGCCGCGTCCGGGCCGTCGGTTGTCTTTTTGGCGGCCTTCTGTTCCGGTTTGGCGCTGAAGGGGGGCGCTTCGCCGGCCCGCAGCTGGACGGCCATGATCTGCATGGGATTGACGATGACGTGATTGTCCTCCAGCATGTCGAGGCGCACGTCGAAGTTGCGGTAGGACAGGAAATAGAGGTGATCCCCGTCGAAGCAGGGATGGAGGCTGTCGTAGAAGCCGTCGGTCACGGCGACGCGCCGGCGCTCCGCCGTGTCGTACAGGTAGATGCGCGAGTTGCGGTTGTATTCCACCATGGAATAGGCGAGCCAGCGGCTGTCGGGTGCCCAGGTGTAATCGGCCTGCTCCCAGGTGAACTGGTCGTTTTTGAGCTGATTGGAGCGGTCGATCTCCGTCAGCTCGCGGCTGGCCACGTCCAGCACGTAAATGGCCAGATCCTTGGTGCCGAAAAGGATCTTGCCGCCGTCGGGCGACCATTCCAGGCGATAGAGGGTGGTGGCCAGGCCCGAGGTCAGCGGGGTCCATTCCGCCGTCTCGTCGTCCAGGGGCAGGGTGTAGATCTGGTACTCGCCGCTGCGGTCCGAGATGAACGCCACCTGGCGGCCGTCGGGAGACGGCTGGGGCAGGCGTTCCCGGCTGTCGGCGGTGCGGGTCAGGTTGCGGATTTCGCCGTCCTTGTCGGCCGGCACCGCGTAAATGTCGCCCCGGGCTTCGAAGACAGCCAGGCGGCCGTCATTGGCGGGCGCCATGGACTGGATGTAGTCCCGCGGATGGATGGTCCGCGGCTGCAGCCGCCACCGGTCGGTGGGGATGGTGACGGACACCTGGCGCGGCTTGACGCTGGCCGTATCCAGCACGTGCAGCCAGCCACGGTGGACGTAGACGATGAACCGGTCGTCGCAGCCGGGTGTGTGGATGTCGAAGTCCTCATAGTGGGTGATCTGGGTGGTGTCCCCGGTGGCGAAATCATGGCGGTAGAGGTTGGTGATGCCGTGCTGGCCGCGGTCCGACAGAAAGAACATGCTGTCGCCCAGCCACATGGGGTAGGCGTTTTTGCCCACATAGTCGGTGAGGGGGGTGAATTGGCCGCTGTCCAGGTCGGCCAGCCAGATATCCTGGTATTGCCCGCCCTTGTAGCGCTTCCAGTAGTATTCCTCCCGGCCGCGGCGGTTGTAGACCAGGCGCCGGCCGTCGGGCGAAAAACTGGCCAGCACGCCGCGCGGCAGGGGCAGGGCCTCGGGCATGCTGCCGTCCAGGGCCACGCGATAGAGGCGCGTGACGGAGCGGTAATTGGCTTCCCAGTCGGCCCGGAACAGCACGTGTTTGCCGTCGGGGGTCCAGCCGACGACCTCGGTGCCCGAACGCCACGTCAGGCGCTGCGGCACGCCGCCGTCCGCAGGAATCAGGTACACGTGCTCGCCGCGGTCGTACTGGCCGGTGAAGGCGATCCGGCCCCCGTCGGGCGAGAAGTGGGGCCGGCTCTCGTCGCCGGGATGATTGGTCAGGCGGATGGCCGGACCGCCGTCGATGGTGGTCGTCCAGAGATCCCCCTCGTAGCAGAACACGAGGGACTGGCCGTGGATGTCGGGCTCCGTCATGAAGCGGCCTTCTCCGGCGGCGGGGAGCCACAGGGCAAACAGAACAAAAATGATGGCGGGGGTAATGATGCGCGGCATGGTTCCTCCAGGGATGAAATCGGTCGCCGGCGGCGGGTTTGTCGCCCGGCGTCAAAACAGATATTGTAACAGGAATTCCCGGCGGGCGAAGTCTTTTTGTGGGCCGCCGGGCCCGGGTCCGTCGCCGCCGGCGCCACCGCAGGTTCTGTTTGACAAGGCGCGGCAGATGGGGTAAAAGTAACATCCGACGCGCGCCGGATCGTCCCGGCCGCCGCGGGGTGCGCCGCGCAGGCAGGCGGGACGCCGGAAACCAGGAGACTCACCATGAAAGCGACCACCGTCAAGGAATTGTTTCGGGGGGATCACCAGGCCCTGCTGGACCGCCACGTCACGGTCACGGGCTGGGTGCGGACCCGCCGCTTGTCCAAGGGCTTCGGCTTCATCGAGCTGAACGACGGCTCGTTCTTCAAAAATCTGCAGATCGTGTTCGACGAGAATCTGCCCAATTTCGATACCATCAGCCGCATCGCCCTCGGGGCCGCCCTGCGGGTGGCGGGCGAGGTGGTGGAATCGCCCGGCGCCAAGCAGGCCTTCGAGGTGAAGGCCGGGCGGATCGAGGTCGTCGGCGACTCCGAGCCGGACTACCCGCTGCAGAAAAAGCGCCATACCTTCGAATACCTGCGCACCATCGCCCACCTGCGGCCGCGCACCAATACCTTCACGGCCGTGTTCCGCGTACGCAGCCTGCTGGCCCACGCCCTGCACGACTACTTTCACCGGCACAATTTCGTCTATGTCCACACGCCCATCATCACCGCCAGCGACTGCGAGGGGGCCGGCGACATGTTCCGGGTGACCACCCTGGATATCCAGAATCCGCCCCGGGACGAGCAGGGCCATGTCCGCTTCGGCGAGGATTTTTTCGGCCGCGAAGCGTACCTGACGGTCAGCGGCCAGTTGGCCGTGGAGACCTACTGCATGAATTTCGGCAAGGTCTACACCTTCGGGCCGGCCTTTCGGGCCGAAAATTCCAATACCCCGCGCCATATCTCCGAACTGTGGATGATCGAGCCGGAGATCGCCTTTGCCGATCTGGCCGACGACATGGACCTGGCCGAAGACATGCTGCGCAGCGTCATCGGCCGCATCCTCGAGGAGGCGCCCGAGGAGATGGAGTTCTTCAGCAAGTTCATCGACGAGGGGGTGCGGGCCCGCCTGGAGCATGTGTGCGAGTCGGATTTTGTCCGCCTCCCCTACACCGATGCGGTGAAGGAACTGGAGAAATCGGGCCATTCCTTCGAATTCCCGGTGCACTGGGGCATGGACCTGCAGACGGAGCATGAACGGTTTTTGACGGAGAAGGTTTTCGGCAAGCCGGTTTTCGTGACGGATTATCCCAAGGAGATCAAGGCCTTCTACATGCGCCTCAACGACGACGACCGCACCGTGGCGGCCATGGACCTGCTGGTGCCCGGCGTCGGCGAGCTCATTGGCGGCAGCCAGCGCGAAGAGCGCCACGACGTGCTGCGGCGGCGCATCCGCGAGATGGGCCTGCCCGAGGAGCCGTACTGGTGGTATCTCGACCTGCGCAAGTACGGCGGCACGCCCCACGCCGGCTTCGGCCTCGGCTTCGAACGGCTGGTGATGTACGTCACGGGGATGAAGAATATCCGTGACGTGATCCCCTTTCCGCGGGTCCCCAACTACGCCGAGTTCTAGGATCCGGCCGCCCGTCGCCCCGGTGCCGGCCACTCCAGAAAAGGCTTGACACGCCCCTCATCGCCATTAACAATTTAGCTAATGACGCAGTCATCGGACAGTTCCGGACAGAAGAAGTCCCCGCCCGTTTCGCCGGAGTCTCCCGCCGACACCGTCCGCGAGAGCCCTGCGGGCGGGTCCGGCTCTCCGGCCGCCGGTTCGGATGCCGTCACCCTGCCGGCCCGGCCCGGAACCCGGCCCGGAGGTGACCGGCCCGGTCCGCCGCTGCCGGGTCAGGTGGGGCCCTACCGCATCCTGCGCGAGATCGGCCGTGGCGGGATGGGCGTGGTCTACCTGGCGGAGCAGGCGGCCCTGAAACGACCGGTGGCCCTGAAGGTGATGCTGGGCGGCGCCTTTGCCGGCGGGGAAGCCATCCGGCGCTTCATTCGGGAAGCCGAGGACACCGCCCGTCTGTCCCATCCGCATATCGTCTCCATCCTCGACCTGGGGGAATACGAGGGGCGGCCCTATTTCAGCATGACCTACATCGAGGGCCGGCCGCTGGATGAACTCATCCGCGGCGGAGCCATGGATTGCGCCACCCTGGCCGGCCTCCTGGCCAAGGTCGCCGATGCCGTCGCCCACGCCCATGCCGCCGGCATCATTCATCGCGACCTGAAACCGGCCAATATTCTGGTGGACAGTCAGGGCGATCCCCATGTCACCGACTTCGGCCTGGCCGGCCACGTCCATGAGACCAGCTCCCTGAGCCGGACGGGTGACATCATGGGCACGCCCCACTACATGTCGCCCGAACAGGCCGCCGGCGCCCGGGCCATGGTGGATGAGACCAGTGACGTGTACAGCCTCGGCGCCACCCTGTATCACGGCCTGACCGGACAGGCCCCCTTTGCCGACACGGGCGCGACGCGGACCCTCATCCAGGTCATGACCCGGGATCCCCAGGCGCCGCGGACCATCAACCGGACCGTGCCCCGCGATCTGGAATGGATCTGCCTCAAGGCCATGGCCCGCGAGAAAACACGGCGCTATGAATCGGCGGCGGATTTCGCGGCCGACCTGCGACGCTTCCAGCGGGGCGAGGCGGTGCTGGCCCGCCCCCTGTCGCCGGGGTACCGCCTGGGGAAATGGGTCCGCCAGAACCGGCTGGCGACGGGCCTGGCCGTCTCGTTGCTGCTCCTGCTGGCCGCGGCCGCCGGCTGGGCCTGGGTGGAATGGTCCCGGCAGCAGGTGACGTGGGAACGGATCTATGTGGATGATTTCAGCCGGAGCGACATCGGGCCCGCCTACCGGGTGGAGAGCGGGGAGTGGTTTCTGGCGGACGACAGCCTGCGCGGTGCGGGTACGGGGGAAGTGGTCATCCGCCTGGTGCAGGAATGCCCGGGCAATGTCCGTGTCGAGTTCGACGCCCGGACCCGGCCCGAAAACGGCAAGCACGAGGTGATGGCGTTCCTCGATGGACCCCGCCCCGACCAAGACGGCTATTACTTTGGCTTCGGGGCCGATTACGGCCGCAGCGCCATCGACCGGCAGCAGGAGGAGGTACGACTGTCCGAATCACCGGTGGTGGAACCGGGGCGCAGGTATCACGTGGCGGTGAGTCGACGGGGCAACATGCTGGAGATGCAGGTGGACGGGGAGACAGTGGTCGCCTACGTCGATCCCTTCCCGCTCGATCCCTCGACCTTCTGCCACATCCGGCTGGGGACCTTCGACGGGGCGGTGATCATCGACAACCTGCGGATCTATCAGGAGCGGATCCCCGAGGTCATGCCCATGACAGCCGTGGGCGATCGCCTGTTCGAACAGGGTCAGTTCGCCGCCGCGGAACGGGCCTACGCCGACGTGGTGCGCGACCACAGCGGCAAGGCCATCGCCGACGAGGCCCTGTTCAAGGCGGGCGTCTGTCTCCTGCAGCGCGAGCGGTACGATGAGGCCGTGGATACCTTTCATCAGGTGGTCGCCGCCGGCCGTTCGACCTTCTACGGACAGCTGGCCCGCATCAATGTCGGCGCGGCGTTGCGGCTGCAGGGCCGGCTGGATGAGGCGCGGGCCTGGCTGGAAGGACTGACGGCCGTCGTTCGCGATCCGGACGAGCGCTATCGTCTGGCCGTCGAATGGTCACGGCTGGCGGCGGTGTTGTGGCAAACGAACCGGCGCACGGAAGCGCTGGCCGTCCGGAGCTCTGTGGCCGACCAATTCGCCGGGCTGGTCCAGGGTGAACAGTCCCGGCTGCTGGTGGCGTCCAACCAGCCCGATCCCCGTGAACGACGACGGATGCTGGAAGAGTTCATGGCGGCGTACCGGCCGGCGGACAAGAACCGGACCAATGCCTTCCAGTATCTGGGGGGTTGCCTGCTCCAGCTGGGGGATATCCCGGCGGCATTGGCCCTTTTCCGGAACATGGAAGCGGAGTATGCCGGGCGGAACCGGCGCTTCGTCCAGGTGGGGATCTGGGGGCAGGGGCTGGTGCTGGCCTGCGACGGGCGCCGGGCCGAGGCGCTGGCGGTCAGCCGCCGCCTGCGGCGCGAGGGCGGCGATGAGTCCACGCCGGTGCGGATGAGTCTCGATCTCGAGGCCTTCCTCGCCTGGCGCGCGGGCGACCTCCGGCGGGCGGTGGAATTGATGGCCGAGGGTATGCAGCGCTTCCCGGAATCGGTGATACCTGCCGAGCGGCTGGAACTGGCCTGCCTGTGCCTCGACGGCGTTGATCCGGCCCGGGGCGAGGCCATTCTCGCCGAGCTGGCCACCCTCTCGCCGGGCTGGGCCAAATCCGTCCAGGTCCTGCGGCAGGCCAGCCAGGTGGAAGATTATGCGATGGATCCCGCGGTGCCTTTCGAAGTTCGCCGGCTGGTCTGCTGGCTGGCCCATGTCCGCCGCGGCGAACCGGAGGCGGCCGTGCGCAGCGGTCTTCACCTGGAGTGTTCACCCTTCAACCCGCTGGCGTGCCGGACCATTCTGCTGGCCCGGCAGTACCCGGCGGCGGCGCAATCCTTCTGACCATTATTCCCTGGAAAAACGGAAGGAGCGGCGGTAGTCGATCCGGATATTCGTCCGGTCCACCTCCACCCGGATGGAGTGGGTGTCGTCCCGGGCGAGCTCGCCGTCCGGCGTGAAGCTGATGAGGTAGTGGTTGCGCATCATGTCGGCCGTCTGCCGGGCCACCAGGTCCGCCTGGAGCGTGTCGGTCTTGCGAAAGACCACGCCGCCCGTCTCCTCGGCCACGGTTTGCAGGAATTTTCCCCGGCGGAACAGGCTGTGCCGGCCGAAACCGGAACCGGACAGGTAGATGGAAAATACCGGCGCGCCGGCCTTCTGCAAGTGATTCAGCGTCACCTCGGACAGGTTTTCGTCGCCGTCGCTGACGAGGATGATGTATTTCTTGGGGCTGTCCTCTTCGGCCAGGGCGAACATGGTCTTGTCCAGGGCGATGGCCGTCTTGTTGGGGGGGACATGCTGGCCGCCCTTGCCCATCTCGCGGACATCCCGCTTCAACTGATGCTTGAGGGTGTCCCACAGACCGTGCCGGGGCACGTACAGCTCCGGGTAGAGATTGTCGAGGGTTTCCATGATTTCGGTCCGGTCGGCGGTGGGTCCGCAGATCACCTGGTAGCGCCAGCCGTAACCGGCCAGGACGAAGGTGTCCCGGGGCGTCAGGCGGTGGATCATGGCCTTGAGGAAGGATTTCACCCAGGGCCACTTGTCCTGGATCTGGGAGGAGCTGAAATCCACCAGCACATGGACCACGGCCGGCATCTCCCGGTCGAACTGCAGGCCGAACTCGGGCACGGCCCGGTCGTCCACGAACAGGCGGAAGTCGGTGGCGTCCAGGTCGTCCAGCACTTCCCCGGCCCGGGAAAAAACGGCCACGGGCACCACCACCCGCCGCGTTTCGGTGCGGATGGTGGCGGCGGCCGGCTCGTCCGCCGCAGCGGTCTTCGTCTCTTGGGCCGGGATGGCGCCGGGCAGCCACAGGCCGGCCAGGATCATCAGGCAGATGGTCTTGGCAATTGTTTTTGTCACGTGTCGTTTCACCCCTTCCTGTTCTGATGAGGACCGGCCGCCGGTCGTTTCCGGTATCGGCAAAGTAGTGGATGGTTCTCCCGAAGCGAAAGTTCATTTTCCGGCAGGCGGGCCGGATTGTCAACGTCTGGTCCCGGGAAATCGTTCCGGGCCGCCTGTTCAGCGGCGGGGGGACATCAGGCGGGGCATCATGCGTGCGGGCTGGCCGTCGGCCGAACGGAACACCCGCCACCCGGGTCGGCCGGGCGCGGGTCGGGTGTCCGGTGGGGAGGCGGATCCGGGGAGGGGGGCGCCCCGCCGGTCCAGGGAGTGCCGGCCGGCGGGGTGTGCGGATGGCTCGGGTTACTTGGGCGGCAGCAGGATGAATCTTTCATTGTCCAGGCGGAGACGCAGGCGGCGGGGCAGCGGCTCCCCCACATGCTGCTGGAACAACTTCAGGGCATGTTCGTGGAGACGGGCCGGCTGGACTACACCGTTGACCTCCAGCCCGTCATCGTCCAGCACGATTTCGGCCGTCTGGTCGTCGGCCACCACGTTCTCGTCCACCAGGAGCTGGCGCAGGTCCTGCAGAAAGGCGGTCTTCCTGTCCAGTTCCTGCTTGGTGAAGCCGATTTCCCGGTGGGCTTGCTCCAGCTTCTTCAGCAGCGTGGCCATCTCCTTCTTGAGGGCCGCCTGTTTCTCACCGTGGGTTTCTTTCACCGCTTTTTCCAGCTCTCTGAGCTTGGCCTTCAGCTCCTCCATCTCCTGGACGCGGTGCTGCATTTGCTTTTCGATGTGTTGTTTCTCCTGGACGTGTTGGGTGCGCTGTTCCGCCACCTGGACCTGATAGGTGGCCATGGCCTGACGCTTTTTCTCCAGTTCCTCGGCCCGCGCCTGCAGCTCCTGCTCCATGTGCTGCAGTTTTTTCTGCGCTTCCTCATCGGTGAGGTTTTCCTGTTTTTGCCGAATCTTTTCCTGGAGTTCCTTCACCCGGGCGTACTCTTTCTCCAGGGCGGCCTGCTTCTCTTTCAGCTCGGCCTGGATCTGGTGCTGACGCTCCTCCCGGGCGGCGTGCAACGCTTCCTGTTTGGCCTGGATTTCCTTTTGTTTCATCAGCTCATCCTGGCGGGCTTTTTCTTGGGCTTCCTGTCTGGCCTCACGCTCGGCCCGTTCGGCCCGTTCGGTCTCACGCTCGGCCTGCTCAGCTTCCCGCTGGGCCTCCCGTTCGACCCGCTCCGCTTCGCGCTCCGCCTTCTCTCTCTGGCGTTCATCGCGCTGAGCGGACCTGGCCGGCGGGACGGGCGCCGCCGGTGGCGCCGCGTGGGTGGGGGCGGGAGGGAGTGGAATCGTCACCCGGGCGGGTTCCTCCGGGGCGGGTGGAACGGGCGGTTGGGGTGCGGCCGCTTGCACCGGCGGGACCGCTGGTTCAGAGGGTTCCGCCCCGGCCGGTGTTTCGGCGGACGGCACACGGGGTGCCGGTAACGCCGCCGGGATCGGGGCCTTGGCGGCCGGAGGGGTTGCGGCGGGTTGGGCCGCCGGTTCCGGCGGGGCGGGGGCGGCCGGTGGGGCCGGCGGTTGGGTCGAAAGGGCCTGTTTTATGGACTTGTCCAGCCAGGGTTGCCGGGCCGCGATCTCGGCGGCGGAAAGCACCTGGCCGTCCCGCTCCACCTGGTCGATGCGACCGTTTTTCAACGAAACCACGAACGTTTCGGTCCCGTTCTCCGCCGGTCGCTGGAACGTAATGACCTGGGAGGTGATTGCCTTTTCCCTGGCTCCGGCAGGCGTGCCTGCCGCCGGCGAAGCGGACATGGCGGCCCGCGATGCGGATTCGGCCGCCACGGGGATATTCATCCAGGCGGTGAACATCATGACGGTCAGGGCCACGATGACGATGAACGTAATGCGCGCGGACAAGGCCGCGGTTGGATGGGGAGACGTAGTCATGAGCAGAATCCTCCGGTAGAGTTGATTTCTGCCGCCGACTGCGGTCAGACCGGGTTGAGGAAGACGAAACGATTGTTGTTGCAGATTTACCAGGGCGCGGGCCAGCAACAGGGGATTCTCGCAGGCGCCCACGGCCAGCTCGTCGCAGCAGTGTTCGCGCTCGCGGCGGATGACGGACGACATCCACCAGACGGCCGGCTGGTAGAAGAACAGGATTTCGGCCAGCGACTGGAGCAGGTTGACCAGCGGATCGAGACGGCGCACGTGGGCCAGTTCGTGGGCCAGCACGGCTTCCACCTGCCCGGCCGGCAAGCCGGTTAGCACCGCGGCCGGCAGCAGGATCACCGGCTTCAGGTGGCCGATGACCAGCGGCACCTGCGCCCGCAGGGAGACCAGCACGGCCGTGGCCCGCGGCATCTCCAGCCGCTGCTGCAACCGGGCCAGCTTTTCCTGCCAGACCGGCGGCAGGGCCCGCACCTGGTGGGTGCGGAGCCGGCGGTTGACCAGCCAGCCGCCCGCCAGCCGGACCGAAAGGATCAGGGCGCCCAGCCACCAGACGGTGATGAGGAGGGGGAAGTGACGGAGCAGTTTCCCTTCGGGCGAGGCCGCCGGCTGGGCCATGGGCGCGGACGCCAGGGCGGAAACCGGTGGCGGGGTCCAGGGCGAGGGGCTCACGCCGGTCAGCGGCAGCGGGCCGTTGGCCGGTGAGGGCCAGCCGTGGCCGCCGGCCGGCGGCGCCAGCTGGAACAGGAAGGTGCCGCCCGCCAGCAGGAGAAACATCCCCAGGGCCGCCACGGCGAGGGCATGGCGCAGCCGGCATTGTTCGGGCCGCGTCAGCCGCAGCAGGAGTCCCAGGGCGGCGGCCAGGACCACCCCGTGCCAGACGGAATGGATCAGGGTCCAGCCGAGAGCCTGCACGATGGTTGCCGGAAGGATATCCGCCAGGACGTTCATGACCCCTCCTTTTCCAGGTCATCCATCAGCCGGCGGATCTGTCGCAGTTCCGCCGGTGAGGTGCGCCGGGGATCCAGCGCCTGCATGACCAGCTTGGCGGCCGAACCGCCGAAGGCGTTTTCCAGCAGCCGGTCCAGCAGCATCTGCTGGGTCTCGTTTTCCCGGTACAGCGCGGTGTAGACGTGCTGCCGCTGCCCGGTGTCCCGCTCCAGCATCCCTTTGTCCGTCATGATCTGCATGATCTTGAGGGTGGTGGTGTAGCCCACGTTCTTGTGCCGGCGCAACTCTTCGTGGACGAAACGCACCGTGGCCGGCCCGCTTTCCCACAGGATCCGCAGCACGTCCAGTTCGGCCTCTGTTGGTTGCAATGGCTGATTCTTCATGGGTTTCCCTCGTTTCTCTGCACCATGTTTATCCCGATGTCACTGTCGTCTTCGTCAAGCCGGTCCGGCCGCAGCCGGGGCCGGGGGGGCCGCTGCGCGCCAACGGCCCATTGTCTACGAAGGCCTTCGTACTTAAATCCTACCCCGGGTGGAGCAGGTTGTCAAGAGTTAATACGAAATATTTCGTAGAAAGTTTGGGCCGGCGGTATTTTTTTTCATGCTGATGGATAGAGCCGAGTATTACAGCTTATTTTAATTGGGTATATGCGTTTTCCGGCCGATGTGGGGGACAGCTGCGGCCACGTGTTCCGGGCCGGTCAGACATCGGCCGCCACATGGGCTGCAATTCGATGGTTTTCGAACAATATACAAAAAAGAAACTTTTCCGGCATTCAACCGATAATCGTATAAATATCCCCGGCCTGAGGTGTGTCATCATGGCGAAGATACAGGATGGCGGCTTTCATCCGCCGATTCCACCGACCCATATCCATCCGGAGAGCCGGGAAAACACAACGGCCGGCAAGGCCCCCCCGGCCGCGCCGTCGCGGGCCGCGGAATTCCCGGACAAGGTGGAGGAACACTCCGGCCAGACGTCGATCCTGGACCATGCACCGGCTGCCGGACCGCCCGGACAGGACGCCGCCGGGAAGGCGGCGGCGGATACCCCGGAGCTGAGCGAAGACATGACGGCCAGGCTGAAAATGGCCCGGTTGAATCCGACTGTCCGTTCGGAGACTTCAACAGCGGCCGAGAGAATCGTGCGCGAACTGAAATCCAGACCGGCACCGGCGCGGCTGGAACAGCTGGGGCAGCGGGCGTTGACCCATTTCGCGAAAGCCAGCGGGGCCGGCCAGGCGGAGATGCAGGCGCACCAGCGCGTGCTGGAGGCGGCGCGGAACCAATGGGACAATAGGATCCAGACTGAACAGACGGGGGGAGGCGACACGCCGGGTGAAATGGATGCGGCCGTCTTCAGCGAGTTGACGGCCCACTTCTCGAGCGCTCCCGGGGCAGATCCTATGGTGGCCCTGTTCGGGGTTATGAAAGAGACCATGGAGGGGGTGAACAGGGACAAACAATACGCCCTGGAAAAACTCGCGTCCATGAACGAGACCGCCGCCGCCATGGGCGAGTATCTGCAGGAACTGCAGGATCAGTCGGACGCACTCCAGGCCGCCACCGGCGATGAGGCATCGGAGGATAAAGTCGACGTCGATGCGCGGTTTCCGCGGCCGCCGGGACCGGACGATGTGCTCCAGATCAGCCGGCTGGGCCCGAAGGAACGGGTGGCCATGGACGCGGTCGAGCGGGATGCGCACAGGGGTGAGATCGAGCGGCTCAGGGACGAGCTGGATGACATAAGCCAGATGCTTCAACTGAAATTGCAGGACAGTACCCAAAACTACCAGCAGGATCGGCAGTCCATCAGCAATATCCTGAAGGCCCTGTGTGACACCAGCCGCTCCCTCCTCCAAAACATGAAATGACGGCTGACGACTGCCGGTGCCCCGCCGGTCAGCGCGCCCGGACTTCGGCCACCACCGCCGCGAACTCGCCGGCGATGGCGTCATCCTGTTGGCGGATCAGGGCATTCATCCCGAAGATGGTCAGCAGATTGGCGATGAAGCCGGGCACGATCTCGTACAGGAAGGCATCCCAGCCCAACAGCTTCCAGGTGATGAGGACGGCCGTGCCGGCCAGCATGCCGGCCAGGGCCGCCCGCCAGGTGGTGCGGCGCGAGTAGAGGGCGGCCAGCACCAGCGGTCCGAAGGCGGCGCCGAAGCCGCCCCAGGCGTAGGCCACCAGGCCGAGGACCGTGTTCTCGGGATCCATGGCCAGGGCCAGGGCCACCCCGGCGATGACCAGCACGCACACCCGCCCCATCCACATGAGCTCCCGGTCGCCCGGCTGGCGGCGCAGGACGCGCTTGTAGAAGTCTTCGGTCAGGGTGGACGAGGAGACCAGCAGCTGCGAGTCGATGGTGGACATGATGGCCGACAGGATGGCCGCCAGCAGGATGCCGCCCAGCCAGGGGTTGAACAGGTCCTGGATCATGTAGATGAAGACCTTCTCGTTGTTGCCCCAGGCCAGGCCGGGATACATGGGCACCGCCAGCAGGCCCACGGCCACGGCACCGCCCAGGGAGAGAAACACCCAGATCATGGCGATGGTCATGGCCCGCGGCAGGGCGCGGATGGACTTGATGCCCATGAAGCGGGCCAGGATGTGGGGCTGGCCGAAATAGCCCAGTCCCCAGGCCGCGGCCGAGACGATGCCCAGCACGGCGGTCAGGTCGAACACCCCGGGCAGGATGCCGCCGGCGATTTCGTTGGCCGTCATGGCCCGCGTCACCACCGCCGGATCGGATCCCATGTGGGTGTAGGCCAGCACCGGCACCACCAGGATGGCGAAAAACATGAGGCTGCCCTGCACGAAATCGGTCCAGCAGACGGCCAGAAAGCCGCCCAGGAAGGTGTAGCCCACAATGACCGTCCCGCCGATGAGGACGGCCATATGGTAGTCCACCTGGAACATGGACTCGAACAGTTTGCCCGAGGCCACCAGGCCCGACGAGGAGTAGATGGTGAAAAAGAAGATGGTGATGGCCGCCGAGATGACGCGCAGCAGGCCGGTGGGGTCCTTGAAGCGTTCCTCGAAAAAGGTGGACAGGGTCAGGGCGCGGGTGTTGTGGGTGTAGACGCGCAGCCGGGCCGACACCAGGTACCAGTTGAAGAAGGTGCCGATGGCCAGGCCGATGGCGATCCAGCTCTGCATCAGTCCGCCGACGTAAATGGCGCCGGGCAGGCCCATGAGCAGCCAGCCGCTCATGTCGCTGGCCTGGGCCGACAGGGCGGTGACCCAGCTCCCCAGGCCGCGGCCGCCCAGCAGGTAGCCCTCGATGTCGCCGGTGCGGCGGAAAAAGTAGGCGCCGATGATCATCAGGAAGACCAGATAGACGATGAAGGTGAGCAGGGTTTCGAGACTGACCATGGCGGCACTCCTCCGGGCGGATTGGGCGGCGCAAACATGAAGCCCCATTGTAGGGAAAACATCCGCTGAATTCAACAGAACTTGCGGCAGGGGTGTTCGCTTATTCCGCGAGGGCCAGTCGCAGGCGGAGCAGGTCGAGGACGGTCAGTGGCCGGGCGGCGGCGGTGCCGGCGGGCGGTGATCCGGCGCCCGTCAGCCGATCCGACAGCGTGGACACGTCCCCGGCATCCATGACTCCGTCTTCGTCGAGGTCGTACCAGAGGAGGGTGCGAACGGCACAGGCCTCGTCGCTTGCCTCCAGCCAGGCGAAGGCGGGCACGCCCGTATCCAGCACGGCCGTGTCCGGATCGTCCGCCGTGGCCCCGGACGGCATCTCCAGCGAGTGAGGCGGCTGCCAGGTCCCGCCCTGCCAGTGACGCCAGCACGGTGCCCACGGGCCGTTGTCCGACTCCAGCCAGAGGGCGTACACACCGCCCCGGGCATCGGCGGCCAGGGCCGGATAACCGGCCGTGGGGCCGCCGCTCACCTCGGTGGGGGGCCGCCACGCGCCCTCGACCAGGCGGTGGTGCCACAGTCGTCCCGGACAATGGCCCGGCACGGCCCCGGCGCGGTCCCACGCCAGGAGATGCAGGTCGCCCTGTCGGTCGGTGGTGACCACCGGACTGGCGCCGGCCGAGCCGGGCACGGTCACGGCGGCGGTCCAGCCAGCGGTCGTCCAGGTGCGGTGGCGGATGCCGGCCAGGGCCGCCCAGCACAGATGCACCCGGCCGGTGGGGTCCACACAGGCGTCCAGCAGGTGGCGCCAGCGGTCGGAGATGCCGATGAGCGGTTCACCGGCGGAAAGAAACAGTTCCTCCGACCAGGCCCCGCCGTTCCAGTGCCGGCCGTAGATGCCGCTGGGGCGCAGCATGTCGTGCCAGTAGTACTCGGCCCAGAAGACCCAGAACGTATGGTCGGGCAGGATGACCAACCGGCCGTCCAGCAGGCCGGGGCGCTTGCCTTCGGTCACGCGCATCGAATCGTCCTTCGCCGACGCGTCGTGCAGCGGACCGGTCAGAAACAGGCCGGGCGTACAGCCATCCAGGCCGGCCCAGAGGAGCCAGGCCCCGTCGTCCGTCTCGCCGGTGTCCAGCAGGCGCCGGGCGGCGGGCGCGTCCAGCAGCGGGCGGGCGGCCGCCAGAGCCGGCGGACCGAGCCCCAGGGAGTGGATATCGACGTTCCCGGTCACCTCGTCGGCCAGGCGCACGGCCAGCAGGTCGCCTCCGCCGCGGGCCAGGAGGTGCGGCTGGCGGAGGTCCCAGCCGCGGGCGGCCGGCGCCGGTGCCGGCGGGCGATCCAGCACCATGGCGCCCTCGGTGACGAAGGCCTCCCAGCCCGTTTCGTAACGGGAAAAAACGATGAGATTGCGGCGTTCGATATAATCCAGGGAGATGCGGGTCGGGATCTGGATGCGGATCTCCGTCATGAGATGATGGTCGCCCAGGGGCGTGATTTCATCGGTGATGGGTTCGATGAATGCCCAGTCGCCGATCTGCCGCGGATCGTCCCCCACCAGGACGGCGTTGCTGACGTGGCCGATGCCGTAAGAGGTCACCATGTACACGGGCAGGTTGTAAAGGGGCTGGCCGCCCTCGAAGAAGCCCCAGCCCGGATCCTCCCCGCATCCGGCCGCCCGGATGTGGAGCTGGGTGGAGAAGTGGGTGCAGACGAACCAGTCGGGATCGTAGCAGAACGCGTTGAGGGGATCCACGGCCAGGATGCGGCGCAGCCAGTCCAGGCGCTCGGCGCGGCTGGTGAGGCGGTTCCAGTCGCCGGGCAGGTGCCCGCCGGCCAGGGCGCCGGCCAGCAGCCCGGCGTCGGCGTCATCCACCCGGCCGTCGGCGTTGACGTCGGCCCGGAAAGAGGCCGGCCACCGGCCGTCCGCCATGGCGTACACCAGGTCCAGGTCGGCGGCGGTCAGGACGCCGTCGTTGTCGGCGTCGCCGCTGCCGTAGCCGTTGCTGCCGGACATGGGGCGGTGGAAAGGATCGAGGCCGTCCCAGGCGCGGTCATGAGCGACGGCCGGGACGGCGGGCCACAGTCCGGTGGCCATCACCAGTCCGAGGAGGACCAGCCGGTGCCGCCAGGAGGGTGTGCGGGACGAAGATGGAGCCGTGCACATGGGCATGTTCTCCTGCCGCCGGGCGGTCGGGTCCCCGCCGGTCTGTCGACGTGAACCGTCGGCCGCGGGCGTCCGGTTTTCAGAATTTTTCCTTTTTCAGTATTTCCGTGAACACGTCCCGGTACTGGTCGAACTTGTAGTATATCTCGCCCCGGGTGGCGTGCATGGCTTCCCGGAACCAGTCGCAGGCGGTGGTCTCCGGGGTCAGGCCCTCGCGGGAGGCGTGGTACAGCTGCCGGCTGTTCGAACTCAGGTTGCGGGCGGAGCAGATGGCGGTGGCGTCCTGGTACTGCGCCTGGCGCAGGGAGGCCACCGGGACGAACTCGTCGGCGTACACGCCCACCAGGCGCACGTGGTGGTCGCGGCAGTACCGCACCAGCTGCGGCAGGGCCGGCGGCGTCTCCTCGCCGGAGGATGTGCCGCTCATGGCCCCGTTACTGACGAACAGGACGCACTGCTCCGTGGCCTGGCACGCCTGGAGCAGGGAGAGCAGGGCGGCGTACGGCCGGGTCGCCGCCGACCGTTCGGTGAAGGTGAATTCCGCCGGCGGCCAGGCGATGTCGATGCCGGAACCCGCCTGGACCCGCCAGAGCTTGTCGTGGCGGAACACGAAGATCTCCACGGGCCGGTCGGCCGGCAGCGCCTGCAGGAGGTAGCGGAAGCCGTCGTCGAACGCCTTCTCGCTCACCTGGGGCTGCAGATCCTGCTGCAGCACCACCAGCAAGGGGCGCGGGGCCGGTGTTGGGTCGGCGGCGGGAGCGCCGGCGGAAAGGAGCAGGCAAAAAAACAGGAGCAGACTGAAGTTACGCATAATGTACCCCATCCGATAGAATTGCGTCTGCTTCCATAGACACCGCCCGGGGCAGCCGGGTTCGATTTAATGGCTTCCATGCCGGCCCTGGCGATCCTCCGCCGCCGTCAGGACAACTATATTGCTGTTGCGTTACCGCCGCATCCTTTCTACAATGAAACGTTGCGGGAAATACCCGCCCCCGGGAGGTCCCATGCCGGCGCAGACGAAAATGGAAAAGCTCTTCTTCTATGCCGCCCAGATGCTCCATTCCACGCTGGAATACGAGGAGCTCATGAAGCAGATCCTGCGGCTGACCCTGGAGGCGACGGATGCCGAGGCGGCCATGGTCTATCGCATCGATCCGCACGTGGCCAACATCCGCGCCCGTTTCCGGCGGCGGGAGGACGAAACCCTGCAGTATTTCAAGCTGCCCAAGGGAAAGGGGATCGTCGGCTGGACGGCCGAGCAGCAGAAACCGGTCATCGTCAACGATGTCACCACCGACGAGCGTTTTCTCAAGGATTTCGAGGACATCGTGGGCCTCCGCTTCCGTTCCGTCCTGATGGTCCCCCTGTTCGGGCGGGGCCAGCTCATCGGCGTCATCGAGGCCGTCAACAAGCGGAGCGGCCATTTCACCGACAACGATCTGGACATCCTGACCGCCCTGTCCAGTCCCTGCGCCGTGGCCATCGACAACGCCAACCTCTTCCGCGAGACGCGGCGGGTGGCCCGCGAGCGCCAGCTGCTCTTCGAGGTGGGCAAGAAGCTGGCCAGCAGCCTGGACGTGGACTCATCCCTCAAAATGATCCTCGATTCGGTGCGGGACGTCATCGGTTTCAACGCCGGCGGCGTCTATCTGCTGGAAGAGGACAGCGAGAGCCTGTACACCGTTTACGCCGAGGGCTACTGCGAAGAGGAGGGGCTCGACGTGGCCCTGAAGTTCGGCCGCGGCCTGGTGGGCTGGGTGGCCAAGACGGGCGAGCCGCTCATCGTGCCTGACGTGACCCAGAACGAGATCTACGTGAACTGCCACCACGAGACCCGTTCGGAGATCGTGGTCCCCCTCCGCATCGAAAACCGGGTGCTGGGCGTCATGAACCTGGAATCCAACCGGCCGGCCGCCTACGACGAGGGGAGTCTGGAGCTCCTCACCGCCCTGGCCGGCCAGGCGGCCATCTCGGTGGAGCGGGCGGTGCTGCACGAGAAAATGCTGAGCAGCCAGCAGATCCAGGCCCAGCTGAGCGTCGCCCGCCAGATCCAGCTCACCTTCCTGCCCAAGCAGGACCCGCAACTGGCCGGCTACGACATCTCGGGCATCAACATCCCCTCGGGCGAAGTGGGCGGCGATTATTTCGATTTCATCCGCATCATCGACCAGCATACCGGCATTGCCATCGCCGACGTCTCGGGCAAGGGCATCCCGGCCTCCCTCATCATGGCCGCCTTCCGCGCCTCCCTCATCGCCGAGATCCGCAACAACTACACCATCAGCACCATCTGCGGCAAGGTCAACCGCCTGCTGACGGAGTCCCTGGAGGAGGGGAACTACGTCACCGCCTTCTACGGCGTGCTCGATTCCAAGAACCATGTCTTCACTTTCGCCAACTGCGGCCACAACTACCCCGTCTGGCTGAGCACCGACGATACGGTCGGCTACCTGACGGAGGGCGGCCTGCCTCTCGGCTTCAGTGACGACTCCGCGTACGAGGAACGGCCGGTTTCGTTGCGGCCGGGCGATCTCCTCCTGTTTTACACCGACGGCGTCACCGAGGCGGCCGACAACCAGGGGGCGGAATTCGGCCTCGAGCGCCTGCTGGCGGCCCTGCGCCGTTCGCGCCATTTGCCGGCGCGGGAAATCCACAGGCGCATCTATGACGAGGTGCGGGAGTTCGCCGGCGAGCGTCACGTGTTCGACGACCTGACCATGATCGTTCTGAAGCGGGAGTGACGGACGGTAGGACGGATCAGCCGCGCCGGCGCCGGTCGCGGAGGTTCAGGACCACGCCCAGCACCAGGGCGGCCAGGTAGGCGGCCAGGGTGAGGCCGTCCACCAGGGTGGCGTTGAGGTCGGTTCCCAGCAGCGTATCCGCCAAAAATTTCACGTAGGAAACGGGCAGGTCGGTGTCGCCCAGCGTCCGGCGGACCTGCCAGTGCCACTCGGTGCAAGGGCAGTAGCCCCAGCCGTACCAGATCCCCAGGCCGAACCAGGACGCGCCCACCCCCAGCACCGCCAGCAGGTGCAACCGGCGGGTGCGGCGCCAGATCCAGCCGCCGAGCACGAAGGCGATGAGCGATGTGTGAAAGGTGAAAAAAAACAGATCCAGCAACGGATAGAGCATGGCGTGGTCCTCGGCGGCGGTTCGGGCGGGCGGGATGGAGCCGTTATTCCGTTCCGGGCCCCGGTTCCTGGCGCTGAAAGGTGACGAACCGGTCGTATTTCTGCTTCGTCATGGAGAGTCCGCCCACGCCCATGGCCAGCGCGCCGTAGCCCACCTCCCGGATTTTGGCGTACAGCGCGGCGGACATCTCGGGGTAGACCAGCCAGGCGAGAAACAGAAAAACGGCCACCCCGACGGCCAGGCAGAAGGAGACCGTCGAAAAGAGGATGGCGCGGCGAAACCAGCGCGCCTGGCGGAACTGCCGGATCTCCCGGGCCGTCAGCCGGCTGTCCTGGAAGCCTTCCAGGGCCAGTCCCATGCCGATGAGAAACACGCCGAAGCCGATGTTCTCCAGCAGGCGGTCGGACCGCCGGACGAGCTCCGGCAGGGCGGTCACGCAGCCCCACCCATAAAAAATGTACTTGAGATAGCTCAGATAATGAAAGAACCGGCTGTTCATGGGCGCTCCTCTCGTTGAGGCTGGTGGTTTCATGTTTTGTCCGGAGGATCCTTCATATCACAAAACCGGCCAATCCGGGAAAAAAGATCATAGTTGCCGGGCAAATGGCGCTGTCGGGATGACGGGCACCAGGATGATCACCTGGCCGAAGCTGTCTTGATTATGGACAGCCGTGGACACATGGACGTCATGGACGCAGTGGGCCGGGCGGACTTGCCCAGCCCGGAGTGAATTGTCAAAACCTCGTCAGGTCGAAGGAGAGGCCCACCATGAACGTCCGCGGCGCCAGCCAGATCTGGAAGTCGTTGGGAATGGGGTTGCCCGCCGCGTCGCGCAGAAACACGTCCCGCTCGTCGAAGATGTTGTCCACCTGGAAGAAGGCGGAGATGGTATAGTCGCCCTCCGTCCACAACTTCTTGCTGACGTGGAATTTCCACACCTGGTAGGCCGGCTGGGACGTGCCGTCGTCGAATTCCACCGCGCCGTTGATGTCGGCCCGCAGGTTGGCGCGGAGGCCGTACCGCGGATTGGCCCACAGGATCTTGGCGAAGGCGGAATGCCGGGGATAATTCCGCACCTCCACCCCCTCGGGATCCTCCCGCTGGACAAAGGTATAGGCGAAGGAGGGGGTGAAGCCGTAGGGCAGGTTCACGTCCACGCTGCTGTTGACGCCGCGGGCCGTATATTCCCGCAGGTTGGTGTAGGAAATGGGGCCGAAGGGAAACTGGCTGAAATCGAAAACGATCCCGTCCTGGATGCGGTTGTGGAAATAATCGAGGGAGACGTTGGCCGCCTGGCCGGTGTACACGTAGCCGACGGTGACGTTGTCGGAGATTTCCGGTTTCAGGTCCGGATTGCCGCGGAAGAAGGGGCCGAGGTCGAGGTAAAGCTCGCCGAAATTGGGTGCGCGGAAGCCGTGTCCGTAACTGAACCGGACACTGTGCTGCCGGGTGAAGTCATACATGGCGCTGACTTTGGGGCTGAATTCGTCGCCGAAATCGCTGTAGTCGTCGTAACGGAAACCGAGGGTGAACCGGAAGCCGGACGTCACCTTGAACTCGTTCTGGGCCCAGACCACATGGATGTCGCGGTCCGCCTCGGAGGAGCCGCCGATGTTGAGGTTTTCCCGATCCATCCTTTCGTTGCGGAACTCGTAGCCCACCTGCAGCAGCTGTTCCTGGTTCAGCAGGCGCCAGGTCTGCCGGCCGATGACATTCAGTTCGTCGTTGTATTCCTGCCACGGCGGGATGGGCTCTGTCCGGTCCTCGTACTCCCGGGTCTCCTCGCGGTCGTAGCGGGAGTGGGTGTAGCGCAGGCTCAGCACCGTGGATTCGGTGAGGATGAACTCGGCTTCGGGCGAAACGGTCCAGCGGGCCACATCCCGCACGGAGTTGTACACCTCCTGGCCGATTTGGGTGGCGCCGGTGAAATAGTAGTTGTCGATCTGGCGCAGGGCGTACTCGGCGAAGCCGCGCAGGATGATCCGGTTACCGAATGTCTGCTCCAGATTGGTGCTGACGTTATAGAAATGACTTTCCGGCTGGCCGATGGTCTGGGGATCCTCGGGATCCAGATCGAACCCCTCGTAGTAGCGGTAGGACGCGCTGACGATGCCGCTGAAGCCGCCGCGGTTGAAACTGAATGAGTTGCCGAACTGGGTGTCCTGGTAGGAGCCGTAGGAGAAATTGAACTGGTTGGCATACCCGGCGGTGGTCGGCTTCCGGGTGATGAAATTGATGACGCCGCCCAGGGCATCGGAACCGTACAGGGCCGACCCGGCGCCCTTGACCACCTCGATGCGCTCGAACTGCTGCATGGTGAGGTCCTCCAGGTTCAGGTCGCCCAGGCCGTTCTTGCCCAGCAGGCGCCGCCCGTCCACCAGCACCAGCACACCGCTGTTGGGGATACCGTTGATGGAGACATGACCCTGCCCGCCACCGGTGCTCACCAGCACGCCGCTGCCCGCCTGCTCGCTCAACACGTCCTTGGCCGTGCGGGCGCCCGTGTCCTCGATCTCGGCCTCGCCGATGACCGTGGTCGGCTCGGGCACATTGCGCAACAGCTCCACACGGCGGTTGGCGGTGGTGACGGTGATGGTGTCGGAGAACTCCGCCAGGGTCATCGTCACGTCGATGTCCGGGGTTTCGCCGGCGGCGAGACGGATGTCGTCGCGGACATAATCGGCGAAACCGCGATAGGTGACCATGAGGTGATAGAGGCCGGGGACCTGGCCGCTGAAGCGGGCCCGCCCCTGGTTATCCGTAACCTGCCGGGCGGCCGCGCCGGTGTCCAGGTTGGTCAGCACCACCGCGGCGTTGGGGATCACCCCGTCGCGGTCCTTGACCTGGACGGTCAGGCCGGCCGTGGATTCCGCCGGGGCGGCGGCCAGAGACATCCCGGCCACCATGGCCAGGATCAGACCCGACACAAATCTGAGGTGCTTGCCAGTCATGTTTCCTCCCTGTCAGGGCGTACGAAAGAATCAGCGGTTAGATGTTGCTGACGGACCCGGGTTGCCGTGAAATTGTGTGAATCGTATCATGAGCCGGGGCGGCGGGGAATGAAAACATTTCCGGCCCGTGTCGTTTTCGGGTCTCCCGGCGCGGAGTGCACGGTCCCGGTCTCCGGAAAGCACTTGTATTTTCGGAGATTCTGATATATAAAACGTTGAGCCCTGACGGGATCGATGATGGTGGCTCCCCGGCGGGGCATGCGGTGCAGGCGTGAATCCGTGCCGGCCGGCTGGCCGGTATAGAATCCATAATAACCATAACAGGAGTGAAGTTCGATGGGTAAGAGAATCTATGTTGGCAACCTGCCGTTCCGCGCCACCCGGGAGGAGATCAGCGAGTTGTTCGAGCGGTTTGGTGAAGTGCATGAAGTGGACCTGATTTTCGATCGGGACACCGGACGTCCCCGGGGATTCGGCTTCGTGGAAATGGATGACGAGTCGGCGGATACGGCCATTGAAGCCCTCAACGGCACGGATTTCGGCGGCCGGACCTTGCGGGTGAATGAGGCCCGGGAACGGGCACCACGTCGTGAGCGCCGCTTCGACGAATCCGACAACGAACTGGACTAGCCGCTCTTTTCAACGTGACCGAGTCGTAACGTTACTTTCCCCCAACAATGAGGTTCCGGTCCCGTGGAAGCCGGACCGGAAAGCCAGATAAACCGGCCTGTCCGACACCGCCATGACGTCCGTCGTTTTGGCGGTTCTTTTTTTGCCCGTGCCCACAATGCCCCTGCCCCTCGCAACATCCGGCCGGAATCCGCCGGCCGAGTCCCCGCTGCGCGCCATCCGGCCGGCGGGAGCTATTTTTGGGAACCTGAAGTGATGGCAAATCATCCAAAATCAGAGATCAACGGTGTGCCGCCATGTTCAACGAGCCGATGGATATCCAGGAACAGTTGGCCGCCCTGGAACAGCTGCCGTCCGATTCGCCGGTCACGGTGGACCGCATGCTGGAACTGGCGGAGCGGATCGCCATCAGCCGGCCGCGCGACAGCCTGGAGCTGATCTCCCGGGCCGAGGGGCTGGCCGACCGTCTGGATTACGTCCACGGCCGGATCCACAGCCTGGCCCTCCTCGGTTTCGCCCGGTTCATGATGTCGGATTTCGGGGCCGCCCGTGAACACCTGCAGCGGGCCCATGATTGGTCAGAGCAGGCCGGTGAGCATGGTCTCCAGGCCTTCGCCCTGACCATTATGGCCATCGCCCAGCAGAACCTGGGCAATTTCGACGAGGCGTTCGCCCTGGCCTTCCAGGGATTGAAAATGAACCAGGCCATGGGGAATCGCCGTCTGGAGGCGTGGAACCTGTACGCGGCGGCCGGCAGCTTTCAGGAAATGGGTGATCTGCCGCGGGCGTTGGATTTTCTGGAACGGGCGCTTCGCCTGTTCGAGGAAACCGGCGACCGCACCGGCGCCGCCTGGGCCCTCAACGGGATCGGCCGCGTGCATCAGTCGCGGCATGAATTCGACCCGGCCCACCATTTCTTTTTCCGGAGCCTGCGGTTGTTCGAAGGCGTGGGCAACGTCATCGGCGAGGCCCGCGCCCTGCACGATCTGGGCCAGATTTTCGTGGAGCGGGCGGAGTACGAGCCGGCCCTGCTGTATCACCTCAAGAGCCTGCAACTCCGGATTTCGGCCGGCAACCGGCAGGCCCAGACCATGAGCCTCATCAACATCGGCCGGCTCTTCCTGCAGCAGAACGATGCCGACAAGGCGCTGGCCTTTTTGCAGAAGGCGCTGGTGCTGGCCACGGAAATCCAGGTGAAACCCCGCCTCTACCAGGCCCACGAGGCCCTTTCCCTGGCCTATGAGATGAAGGGGGACAAGGCCAAAGCCCTCCATCATTACCAGGATTTCCACCGTCTGAAGGAACAGGTCTTCAACGACGAGACCAGCGCCCGCATCAAGAATCTGCAGATCCGTTTCGAAACCGAGCAGGCGGAGAAGGAGGCGGAACTGATCCGTCTCAAGAACGAAGAGTTGCAGGAGAAGAACCGCCAGCTGGAAAAACTCCTGCAGGAGCTGCACGAGGCCCAGACGCAGCTGATCCAGACCGAAAAGCTGGCCGCCATGGGGGCCCTGGTCGCCGGCGTGGTTCACGAACTGAACAATCCCGTGGGCGCCATCACCAGCTCCGCCGACGCCATCGGCCGCTGCGCCGCCAGCCTGACCCGTCTGCTGGACGAATCGGCCGACCTGATGGAGCTGAAGGCCAATCCCCGCCTGCCGCGGACCCTCGACATCCTCCACAATACCGGCCGGATCAATCAGGAAGCCGGCGAGCGGGTCTCCCGGCTGGTCAACAGCCTGAAACGGTTTGTTCGCCTGGACGAGGCCGTATTCCAGAAAACCGACATTCACCAGTGTCTGGAAAACACCCTCGTGCTGCTGGAAAACCATTTTCAGGACCGGATCCGCCTGGAGCGTGACTACGGCGACATTCCGGAACTGGCCTGTTTCCCCGCCGAGCTCAACCAGGTGTTCATGAATCTCCTGACCAATGCCATCCAGGCCATCCCCGGCGAAGGTGTCATCACCATCCGCACCCGGCGCGAGGACGACATGGCCCGCATCGAATTTCGCGACACGGGTCAGGGGATCTCGCCCGGCCGGCTGGCCCGGCTGTTCGAGCCCAATTTCTCACGCCAGGGCGAGCGCGTCAAGGCCGGTCTGGGCCTGCCCACCTGCCTGCAGATCGTGCGCCAGCACCACGGCACCATCCAGGTGGAGAGCGTGCCGGGACAGGGTGCCACCTTCACGGTCAGCCTGCCCCTGGAGTGGCAGGCCGACTGGACGACCTCCCGCCCGGCTCCGTTCCGTTCCTGAGGGAGACGGCGTCTGCCGTCCATTTTCGGCACGGCCGGCCCGTTATCCGGGCGGCCGGTTGTAGCGGCGGGCCAGCTCGTCGGGCGGCGTACCGCGCAGGTAGAGCCAGACGAGCCAGGCGTTGCGCAGCTGGGTGCGTACCAGGCCGTGGCGGCGGAAGCGCCGCGCGGCGGTGACCACCCGCCCGGGGAACGAGATGATGCGGGTCCGGCGGCGGGCCCGGCGCAGCAGGTCCACATCCTCGAACACCGGCCAGTCGGGGAAGCCGCCCAGTTCGTCGAACAGCTCGCGGCGGACGGCGATGCCCTGGTCGCCGAAACGGGTCAACAGCGAATCGAAACGGCTGAACCAGGCATAGAGCGCCAGCAGCGGGTGACGGTCGTCGAAGGCGAGGCGAAAGGTGCCGATGCAGGCCGCCGGGTCGGCGAAGACGCGGTCCAGGATGGCGAAGGCGTCGGCGGGCAGGCGGGTGTCGGCATGCAGAAAGAGCAGGATCCCGCCGCGGGCCGCCCGCGCACCGGCGTTGCACTGGACGCCCCGCCCGCGGGCCGCGTCCACCACCCGGACGCCGTGGGCCGCCGCCCGCCGGCCGGTGGCGTCGCCGCTGCCGCCGTCGGCCACGATCACCTCCACCGCCGGCGTCAGGGCGCACAGGGGCGCCAGGGTGCCGTCGATCCACGCCTCCTCGTTCAGGGTGGGGATGATGACGGAGTAGCGGGGGGTCATTCGCCTGCCGGCCGGTCGGTCCGGGTGTCGGGCGAGCCCGCCGCCGTCTCCAGGAAGGCGAAGCCGTGCCGGGGGCGGCCGTTCTTGATGGTTTCGACGCAGTGGTTGATTCCGAAAAAGTAGGGGATGATGCGGTAGTCGGCGCAATCCATGACGGCCAGGTCGGCCGCCTTGCCCGGTTCCAGGGAGCCGAGGCGGTCTCCCCGGTCCAGGGCATGGGCGCCGTTGATGGTGGCCGCCGTGAGCGCCTCGGCCGGCGTCATTTTCATCTGCGTGCAGGCGATGGCCAGGATGAGCTGCATGTTGAGGGTGAAACAGCTGCCCGGGTTGAAATCCGTGGCCAGGGCGACAGGAACGCCGCTCTCGATGAGATCCCGCGCCGGCGGATAGTGCTCCAGGGCCAGGTTGAAGGCCGTGCCTGGCAGCAGGCCGGCTACGGTGCGCCGCTCAGCCATGGCACGGATGCCCGCCGGGCTGATCTTTTCCAGGTGATCGGCGCCGACGGCGTTCAGTTGCACCGCCAGTTCGGCAGCGCCGAAGGGCGCCAGCTCGTCGGCGTGGATTTTGGGCCGCAAGCCGTGCCGGGCCGCGGCTTCCAGGATTTCCCGCGCCTCCGCCACCGAGAAGAAGCCGCGGTCGCAAAACACGTCGCAGAATTCCGCCAGCTTCTCCGCGGCCACCTGCGGCAGCATGTCATGGATGATGAGGTCGATGTAGCCGCGGTGGTCGTCCCGGTATTCCGCCGGGTAGGCATGGGCCCCCAGAAACGTGGGCACCATCTCCAGCGGGGTGTGCGCCGCGGCGTCGCGAATGGCCCGCAGCAGCTTCAGTTCGCCATCGACGCTCAGCCCGTAGCCGCTCTTGGCTTCGATGGTGGTGGTGCCGTGGGCCAGGAACAGGGGGGCGTAGTGCAGGACGTTGGCCGTGATCCGCTCCCGGGACGCCTGGGCCACCCGGCGGGCGCTGTTGAGAATGCCGCCGCCCCGGGCGGCGATCTCCTCGTAGGTCGCACCGCGGATGCGCAGCTCGTATTCCTCCTCCCGTGTGCCGGCGAAGGCCGGATGGGCGTGGGAATCCACGAAACCGGGCAGGACCACCACCGGCCGGGCGCTCAGGTCGACGATGCGGTCGCAGGACCGCCGCAGGTCGTCGGGCACGTCGGCGGTGGGGCCGACCCAGCGGATGCGGCCCTCCGCCAGGATCACCGCCCCGTCGGTGACAAGCCCCGGATCGTTCATCTCCGCCCCGATCCGCGGCCGGGGGGGACCGGCCATGGTCAGGAGCTGATGGATGTGCAGGATGGCCAGGCTGGCGTTGGTCATGCTTACTGTCCTTCCTCGAAGTAGCTGTAAATCCGCTGCATGTCGTCGGCATGCAGCACTTCCACCTTTTCGATGTGGGAGGCGGCGGCCAGAACGGCCTCCCGGTAGTGTTCGCGCGAGATTTCCCCGGACTTCAGCCGGCGGTGATAGTGGTCGAACCGTTGCCGGACCTCGTCCTGGTCCAGGCCGGGGCCGGTCTTTTCCAGGATGGTGCGGATGACCACATAATCCAGGAATTCCACGTCGTAACTCCGGAAAAGGAGGAATCCGGCCACGATAAATACAATGATCAGCGCGGTTACCACAATGAAGACACGATGGATTTCCATTTGACCCTCTGAGTGCGTTCTGTTAATATTCTACTGAATTTGGGCGGATTATCAAAGGTCAAACGGGACGGCGATGAAGAAGAAAGACGAACAACGCCTGTTGAAATTCCCCTCCGTGTTTAACCTGGAACCGGGCGGAAAATCGGGCGAAGGAGGCCCGGCCTCGCCCAAGACGCCCTCCTGGAAGAAAGAAGTGGCCCGCAAGGTGGAGCAGCATCTCCAGAAGCGGGACCTCAAAAAGGATTCGCCCGGCGTCCAGTACGACCGGAAAATGGAAACCGCCACCGAGAAGCAGGTGCTGGACGAACGTTTCAGCGGTCCGGTCCGGACCGAAGGCCAGGACAAGACGGCCGCCCCCCTGTCCGTCGATTTGCCGCCCCGTCCGGCAGCGCCGGCCGATGCTGCCGCACCGCCGCGATCCGGCACCCACCGCGTCAGTCATCCGCCCCGCGAGGAGATCAAGCAGAACCTGAAGCAGGAATTCGCCGACCTGGCCCAGCAGTTCCGCAAGGTCTCCACCGGTTCCACCCAGGAGATCAAGACCGAGGAGGCCGTGCCGGATCTGGCCGCATCCTTCGACGAGATCGACCTGACCAAGAATCCCGCTCCCACCCTGCCGGAGACGCCGCCGGAAAAAAAGCCGGAGAAACCGGAAGAACCGGAAGAACTGCAGACCGAGGACTATTTCATGCCCCTCGGCGAATTGCTGCAGCGCCACCAGAAGAAGGAAAAGGCCATCAAGACCAGCCGGCGCGGCGGCACGGAGACGGACCGCACCATTCTGGTCAGCCGCTTTCTGGCCGGCCTCATCGATTTCGTCCTGGTTCTGGCCATGAGCGTGGGCCTGGTGGCCATCACCGCCTATTTCACCGGCCGGGACCCTTTCTCGGCCGACATGGGCTGGTTGCTGGGCGGTCTGCTGGTCTTCCTGTTCTATGTGTACAGTTTTTTCTTCCTCTACCTCAACGGGCGCACCATCGGCATGTTGCTGGTGGGCCTGCAGGTCGTCGCCGGTGCCAACAACCGCCTGCCCCTGGGGACCGCCCTGCTGCGCACCACCGTTTTCCTCGCTGCCACCCTGCCGCTGGGCGCCGGGCTGCTGTGGGGGATCGTCCGGCCTGACGCCAGGTGCTGGCAGGACATGCTCACCGACAGTGACGTGATCCGGGTTGACTGAGCTTGCTCGAAGATTTCCACCTCCATCATCTGAGCCTTGACCTGCACCGGTCGTTCCACGGCCGGCATCTGGCCGCGGCCCAGTGGACCGATCCTCGCCATGTCTGGCTGGCCTGGCGGGAGGCGGGGCCCGGCCTCTATCTCAGTTTGGAGTCCGGATTTCCCGCCATCCTGCCCCTGTCGCGGCGTCCGGCGGCCGCAGCGTGGGGCGACGCCCGCTTCCTGCTGGATCATGTGGCGGAATTGCCGCTGCGCCAGGTGTACAAAGCGGAGGACGAGCGATTGCTGCTGTTCGCTTTGGGGGACGAGGCGGCGCCGTGGCGGCTGGCGGTGGAGGTGCGGCCCATTGTGCCCGGGCTGTGGCTGGTGGCACCCGACGGCACGGTGACGGCCGCCCACGGCGGGCGCTGGCGGACCGGCGACCTGTTCCGGGTGCCGCCCCGGCCCGACCGGCTGGCGCCCGACGAACGCACGCTGGCCGAGTTCATCGCCGGCGAAAAGCGGAGCCGCCTGCTGAAGTCCCTGCCGCGGCGGGTGAAACGCCTCAGTCCAACCCTGGTGGAGGAAGGTCTGGCCCGGGCACCCGCGGCCGATCCGGAACACCTGGCGACTATCCTGGCCGACCTGGCCGAACGGGCCTATGCGCCGGCCATGCAGTTCCGCCTCTACACGCGACAGGCCTGGCCGGAAGGGGAGTTCCGGCTGCACCCACGCCATGATTTCCGGCTGGCCCCGTTGCCGCTGGACGGCTGCCGGGAGTGGACGGAGCACCCCTTCGCCGAGATGGGGACGCCTGTCCGGCGTTGGGCGGACTACGCGCGCCGGTACGAGGCATTCACGCGGCGGCGGGAAAAAATCCGCACGGCGCTGGAAACGCGCGCCCGGGAGTCGGCGGGAAAGGTCCACTCCCTGGCGGAACAGCTGCAGCAGGCGGCCGGGGGCGAGGAATACCAGCGCCGGGGCGAACTGATCCTGGCCCACCTGCACCGCTTCGGGGCCGGCTTCCGCGGGGCATCCGTCACCGTCACCGATTTCTACGAGCCGGCGGCGTCGGAGCGGGTCATCCCTCTCGATCCGGAAAAGACCCTCAAGGAGAACGCGGACCGCTTTTTCCAGCTCTACCGCAAGAGCCGCGCCGCCCGGGAGCGTCTGCCCGGTCTGCTGGCCGAAGCCCGGCGCCAGGCGGCACGGTTCGCCGAACTGGCCGCCCGCTCCGCCGCGGCCGTGCGGGACGCGGAACTGGACGACGTGGCCGCCGGCGTGCCGGCCGGCCGCCGCGGGCATACGGACGTGGCCGTTCGCGAGAAGAAGGAGGTGCGGACCTACCAGTTCCGCCGCTACGAGACCGCCAACGGCGTGCCGGTGCTGGTGGGCCGCAGCGCCACGGAGAACGACCGCCTGACGTTCCGGGTGGCCGGCCCCAACGACATCTGGTTCCACGTGCGCGACTACCGCGGCTCCCATGTGATCTTGCAGTGGGGCCGCAAGAACGACCCGCCGCCGGAGGATCTGCGGGCGGCGGCGGCGGTGGCGGCCCATTACTCCGAGGCGGCCGACTCGCCCCTGGTGGACGTCCACTGGACCCGCCGCAAGTTCGTCCAGAAGGTGAAAGGGACGCCCGGCCTGGTGCGCCTGGCCCGCAGCCACACCCTCCGTGTCGCGCCCGGCCTGCCCGCCGTGACCGAAGAATCCTGAACACACGCCGGGTCAGATCACGCCTGACGCATGCAAGAAAGCCGCCGGACCGCAAAATGTCCGGCCGCCGAGAATGGATTGGATCGGCCCGCCCGAAATTTGATATACTGCAGCCAGATCACCCTGAATCCATTTCATCCGGAGGTAGGCATGCCCATTTCTTATTCCAGCCCCGTGACGGCCTCCCGCACCGTGACCCGCTGCTATTGCCCCAACGGCCACCACCTGCTGGACATCCGGCATCCGATCCACGGCCTGGCCGGCATCCGGCTGAAATTCGTCCGCCCCGACGGCCAGGCGGGGGAAGCGGTGCTGAGTCCCACCCTGGGCTGTTTCGACAAGCGGGTCCTGGCGGGGGAAATGGTGGACGGGGAAAAACTGGAGCTGTACTGCCCGGTTTGTGACACGCCCCTCGACAAGCGCGGCGCGTGCGGCCGCCGGGCCGGCGAAGAGGCCGCACCCGGCGACCTGTGCCTCGTGTATCTGACGCCCGATTCCTCGCCCGAGGAGGCCATCATGATCTGCAACGTGGTGGGTTGCCACAATTCATCCCTGCGGCATGCCGGCGTATCCCTGCATGCCTGATCCCGGCGGCGTCCCGCCGGCCGGAGCATCCTGGAAAGCCATCACCGGAGGTCGTCCATGCCCCACGAGATCCTGTTGATCCTGCAACAGTTGCCGATACTGGCGGCGCTGCTGCTGGTCTGCGGCGCCGCCCTGAAACCGGCCCTCGACCGGCGCCTCACCCCAGCCAACCGCCGTCACGGCTGGCTGCTGGTGGCGGTGTTTTTGCTCATTTTTCTGCTGGACCTGGTGCGGGCCGTGCTGCAACTGGGCGTGAACCGCCTCATCGGCGAGTGGAACATGTCCCTGGAGATCTATTTCTGGATCAATTCCGGTCTCGGCCTGGCCACCCTGCTCCTGTTCGTTCTGGCCGGGGTGATCCTGCTTCTGTTCCGGCCCGCCCCGGGTTCGGTAACGGGAGGTGTCTCATGACGGACATGCCCCCCGCCTGGCTCGGCGTCATCTTCGACGTGATCTGGCCCCTGGTGTTCCTGGGGCTGGCCGCCATCGCCTTCTTCCGGTTTCGCGCCACCGCCGCCGGCTGGTGCCTGGGCGGCTCCTTTCTGGCGCTGGCCATGCGATCGATCGTCTTAAACGTTCTCGGCAGCACCCTCATGGCCGGGCTGGCTTATAATGAAACGCCCTGGACCGCATTCTGGCTCGTCTCCGCAGTCATCGCCGGCATCTGTTATACCGGGATCGCCGTGGGAGTCTTCCTGATCCCCCGCAGCCTGGAGCGGCTGTCGCGCCGCTGAGTCTGTCCCCCCGTCTTTTGTGCTGGCTGGATACACAACATCTTGTATGTTGGAGGATAATCGTGTACTATATAGCTGGAATCAATGGTTAACGTATGCTATACTATTATCTTCACGCCGGCTGATTCCCGCCGGGGAACGGCCGTGGCCGTGGTGACCGGAGTCGGGGAAGGGGTTGGGCGGCTCATTTTAACTTACTGATTTGAGGCCATTTATCGTTAATGGCCCTGTTGGCTGTCTGGAAAACCACGCCGAGAGAAGGATTATGGGAACGGCCATGTATACCGAAGAGCATATCAAGTCCCTGGACTGGCGGGAGCACATCCGCACCCGGCCCGGCATGTACATCGGCAAGCTGGGCGACGGCTCCTCCCAGGACGACGGCATCTACCTGCTCTTCAAGGAAGTGATGGACAACGCCATCGACGAGCACATCATGGGCTTCGGCAAGACCATCGAGGTGCGGGTCACCGAACATCGCGTGGACGTGCGGGATTTCGGCCGCGGCATCCCCCTGGGCAAGGTCTTCGACTGCGTCGCCCGCATCAACACCGGTGGCAAGTACGACACCGAAGCCTTCCAGAAATCGGTGGGCCTCAACGGTGTCGGCGCCAAGGCCGTCAACGCCCTGTCGCGCCTGTTCCGGGTGCAATCCGTCCGCGAGGGGCAGACCAAGATCCTGGAGTTCGCGCAGGGCGAGCTGGTGGATGACGCCCCCGTCAAGGCCACCTCCATCCGCAACGGAACCCGCGTCACCTTCGAGCCCGACGAGGGCATCTTCAAGAATTTCCATTTTCTCAGCGACTACCTCGAGGAGCTCATTCTCAACTATGTCTACCTGAACACGGGGCTGACCATCATCTTCAACGGCCAGAAATTCTTCTCCAAAAACGGGTTGCTGGACCTGTTGGCCCATCGCACCGACACCGAGGCGCTCTGCTATCCCATCATCCATTTCAAGGGCCCGGACATCGAGGTGGCCTTCAGCCATGGCACCCATTACGGCGAGGAGTACTATTCCTTCGTCAACGGCCAGCACACCACCCAGGGCGGCACCCACCTGACGGCCTTCCGCGAGGCGGTGGTCAAGACGCTGCGCGAGTTCTACAAGAAGGATTTCGACGCCAGCGACGTGCGCGCCTCCATCGTGGGCGCCGTCAGCGTGCGCATCCAGGAGCCGGTATTCGAGTCCCAGACCAAGACCAAGCTCGGCTCGCTGAAGACCGGTCCCGACGGCCTGACGGTGCGGGGCTTCGTCAACGATTTCGTCAAGAAGGAGCTGGACGACTACCTGCACCGGCACCCGGCCACGGCCGACGGCCTGCTCAAGCGCATCCTCCAGTCGGAGCGGGAGCGGCGCGACATGGCCGGCATCAAGAAACTGGCCAACCAGCGGGCCCGCAAAGCCAAACTGCACAACAAGAAGCTGCGCGACTGCCGCATCCATTACAACGACGTCAAGGACGAACGGCGCTTCGCCAGCACCATCTTCATCACCGAGGGCGATTCGGCCAGTGGCAGTCTGACCAAGGCCCGCGACGTGGAAACCCAGGCCGTGTTCAGCCTGCGCGGCAAGCCCCTCAACTGTTTCGGTCTCACCAAGAAGGTGGTCTACGAGAACGAGGAGTTCAACCTGCTGCAGCACGCCCTCAACATCGAGGAGGACTACGACGAGCTGCGCTACAACAACATCGTCATCGCCACCGACGCCGACGTGGACGGCATGCACATCCGGCTGCTCCTGATGACCTTCTTCCTGCAATTTTTCCCCGACCTGGTCAAGAACGGCCATGTCTACATCCTGGAGACACCGCTGTTCCGGGTCAGGAACAAGTCAAAAACCATTTACTGCTACAGCGAGGAAGAAAAACACGCTTCCCTGAAGGAACTGGGCAAGGGCGCCGAGATCACCCGCTTCAAGGGCCTGGGCGAGATCTCGCCCGACGAGTTCGGCCAGTTCATCAGCGAGCGCATGCGCCTGGAGCCGCTGGTGCTCAAAGACAAGAAGAATATCCGGGACATCCTGACCTTCTATATGGGCAAGAACACCGCCGAGCGGCAGCAGTTCATCGTGGACAACCTCCGCGTGGAAAAGGATATGGTGGATGAAGATGGAATTTGACGCGGAAAACGGTCTGGAACCCGAAGGAACCAACGGCGAGATCAAATCCACCCAGCGCATCCAGGAGCTGTTCGGCGGCTGGTTTCTGGACTATGCCTCCTATGTCATCCTGGAGCGGGCCGTGCCGGCGTTGCTGGACGGCCTGAAACCGGTCCAGCGGCGGTTGCTGCACGCCATGAAGACCATGGATGACGGCCGTTTTCACAAGGCGGCCAACATCATCGGCCAGACCATGCAGTATCATCCCCATGGCGACGCCGCCATCGGCGAGGCCCTGGTCAATCTCGGCCAGAAAGAGCTGCTTGTCGACACCCAGGGGAACTGGGGCGACATCCGCACCGGCGACGGCGCGGCCGCGCCCCGCTATATCGAGGCCAAGCTGTCCAGGTTCGCCCTGGAGGTGGTCTTCAATCCGCAGACCACCGCCTGGCAGCGCTCCTACGACGGCCGCAAGAACGAACCGGTCCACCTGCCGGTGAAGTTTCCGCTGGTGCTGGCCCAGGGTGTGGAGGGGATCGCCGTGGGGCTGGCCACCAAGATCATGCCCCACAATTTCATCGAGCTGATGGACGCTTCCATCGCCATCCTGGAGGGGCGGGACGTCCGGCTCGTGCCCGATTTCCCCACCGGCGGCCTGATGGACGCCGCCAATTACAACAACGGCCTGAAGGGGGGCAAGATCCGGGTGCGGGCCCGCATCGACATCGAGGACAAGCGCACCCTGATCATCCGCGAGATCCCGTACGGCACCACCACCACCAGCCTGATGGATTCCATCGTCAAGGCCAACGACAACGGCAAGATCAAGATCAAGCGGGTGGTGGACAACACGGCCCAGCGCATCGAGATCGTCATCGAGCTGCCGCCGGGCGTCTCGCCCGAGGTGACCCTGGACGCCCTGTATGCCTTCACCGACTGCGAGGTGTCCATCTCGCCCAACAGCTGCGTTATCCACAACGACCAGCCTGTCTTTCTCGGCGTCCTCGACATGCTGCGCCACTCCACCCACAACACCCTGGCCCTGCTGCGCTGGGAGCTGGAGATCCGGCAGCACGAGCTGGCCGAGAAGTGGCATTTTTCCTCGCTGGAGAAGATCTTCATCGAGGAACGGATCTACCGCGATATCGAGGAGTGCGAAACGTGGGAGGCCGTGCTGACGGCCATCGATCAGGGGCTGGAGCCCCACAAGTCCCGGCTCCGCCGCGAGGTGACCCGCGACGACATCATCCGCCTGACGGAGATCAGGATCAAGCGCATCTCACGCTACGACTCGTTCAAGGCCGACGAGGTCATCCGCGAGCTGGAACAGGAAATGGCCGAGGTGGTGCACCACCTGGCCCACCTGGTGGACTACGCCGTGGCCTATTTCCGCGCCCTCCGGGAGAAATACGGCCCCGGCCGGGAGCGGCGGACGGAGATCCGCTCTTTCGAGAACATCGAGGTCACCCAGGTGGCCGTGGCCAACGAGAAGCTCTACGTCAACCGGGCCGACGGTTTCGTCGGCTACGGCCTGAAGAAGGACGAGTACGTCTGCGACTGCTCCGACCTGGACGACATCATCGTCTTTTTGGCCGACGGCCGTTTCATGGTCACCCGCGTGTCGGAAAAGGCCTTCGTGGGCAAGGACATCATCTATGCCAACGTCTGGAACAAGAACAACCAGCGGATGATTTACCACCTGATTTACCGCGACGGGAGCAGTGGGCCGAGTTACGTCAAGCGTTTCGCCGTGACGTCCATCACCCGCGACCGCCACTACGACCTGGGCCAGGGAACCCAGGGGAGCCGGGTGCTCTATTTCTCGGCCAATCCCAACAGCGAGTCGGAGGTGGTGACGGTGACCCTCAGCTCCAAGTGCCGGGCCCACCACAAGGTGTTCGATTACGACTTCGCCGATCTGGCCATCAAGGGGCGCTCGTCCAGGGGGAACCGCCTGACCCGGTACCCGGTCCAGCGCATCGACCGCAAGTCGGTGGGAACGTCCACCCTGGGCGGGCGGGAGATCTGGTACGACGACGCCATCGGCCGCCTGAACACCGACGGCCGGGGCACGCGGCTGGGCACGTTCGAAGGGGATGACCTGATCCTGACCGTGGACCGCGACGGCGATTACGAGCTGACCACCTACGAGCTCACCAACCATTACGATCCGGAAAAGCTGCTGGTCATCGAGAAGTTCGATCCGCAGACGGTGGTGTCGGCCATCCATTATGACGGCGAGAAGGAAAACTTCTTCGTCAAGCGTTTTCAGATCGAGACCCTGTCCGTCAACAAGCCCTTCCGCTTCATCGGCGAGGATGCCGGCTCCCGGCTGGTGGCGGTCACCACCCGGCCCGATCCGGTGGCCGAGGTGGTCTACCTGAAGGGGCGGGCCCGGGAGCGGCTGACCGAGACGCTGCCTCTGGCCGACCAGGTGGACGTGCGGGGCTGGAAGGCCCTGGGCAACCGCCTGTGGCATCTGCGGGTGGAAGAGGTCCGCCTGCTGCCGCCCGACGAGGCGACGGCGGAGGCGGCGAGCGGGGCGGCATCCGCCGCCGGCGGGGCCGGCGCAGCGGACCGGGCTGCCCCGGCCGGCGAGGCGGGGCGCAGGTCCCCCCGATCCATGACCCCGGGGCAGAGGGGCGCGGCGCCCGCGGACCAGACGGGCAAGGGCAACGGCGGCGAGCCCGCCGGTGACGGATCCTCCCGCCAGCGCACCCTTTTCAAATTCGACGACTGATCTCCCTCGCCTCCCATGTTCGGCGTGCACCCGCCCGCCGTGGCTGAGTGCGCCCGCTCGAGGGCGCTTTGTTTCGATACGGCGAAGCGGCGACGGGGCGAAACGGCGAATGGGCGGTGAGGCAAGACGGCGAATAACGCCACCGCCGGGCTTGCCCCGGCGGATGCGATGACTGGATGCCAGAAAGGGAATCTTTCAGAAAAATGGCCACCGCCGGCCTTGTGCCGGTGGGGCCATGTTTCTCAACGGTATAGCGGTCATGGTGGTAATGGCGCATTTCACGGCCCACGATCCTGGACATCATTCTTTTCCCGATCTTTGGGATGTCGCTGCGGAACACCGCTCCACCGGCGCGAGGCCAGTGGTGGCGATTGAAACAAAGGGCGTCCAGCTGGCCGTCAGTCACGGCCCCGCCGGCGTGAAGCCGGCGGTGGCCGGCGAACTCCACCCCCGCCGGCCGGGTGTGAGGTACCCCGGGTTTGCCAAACCCGGGGGAGTATTCATGTAAGATGGAATGCTTAATGGGATGGCGGCTTACCGGTTTTCTGGTGATCGAGGGCCGCCTTCGGCGAAGGCGGCGTATTGTCTCCCCCGCCGTCCGGAACAAACGCCGTTACCTGTGATTATGCATCGGCCACCCCGGGTCGGGGCACCGGAAGTACCCCGGGTTCGCCGAACCCGGGGGACGATCCTGGCACTGCGGCATGGATTCCGCCTCCCGGCAACAGGCGGCTACGGGCGGCCGCCCGTGCCGTTACAGCATCCCCTCCAGATCGGCCAGCACCCGTTGCGGGCCGACATACTGCCCGTTGCGGTAGCTGTCGGACACCACCTCGCCGTCGGCGTTCACCATCACCAGGCAGGGGATGCCCGGCCCGGCATAGCGCTGGGCCAGCCCCGAGTCGCGCACCTGGTCGTAGCGGACGGCCAGCCAGGGCATCTCGGCGAAATACTCGCGCATGGCCCCCTCGTTGCGGTCGGCGCTGACGAACACGATTTCGAAGTTGTCGTCGGTCTTGTAGCGATTGTAGAACTTCACCAGCTCCGGGGTGAACTTGCGACAAGGCGGGCACCAGTGGGCCGAAAAGTAGAACAGGGTGTACTTGACCTCCTGCAGGCGGGTGGTCGGGACGTCCTCATGGGCCCGGTTGATGAGCTTGCCGGCGACCATGGCCGCCGGATCCCCGCCGGCGACGGGGCGCGGGCCCAGCTGGCACCCGCCCAGGGCGGCCAGCAGGCCGGCCGTCAGGATCAGGATGAACGCGCTGCCTCGCTGCATACAGGACCTCCTTGGCGTAATGAATCGTCGGCCGCCAGCATACCACAAGAGCGGTGGCCATGAGAAGCGAAACGGCGCAAGGACGTCGCCCGCGCCGGTCACGGCGGTGGAGTGCGGCGGCAGGCCTGTCCCCCGTAGCTCCGACCTTGACGGAGCGCAGGGGGAACGCCGCTTTGTTTTAAGCGAAACAGCGAAAGGGCGTCGCCCGCGCCTGCCGGGCGCATTTTTGGAATGCGCTCGCTGGAGAGCGCTTTGTTTCGATACGGCGAAGCGGCGACGGGGCGAAACGGCGAATGGGCGGTGAAACAAGACGGCGAATAACGCCACCGCCGGGCTTGCCCCGGCGGATGCGATGACTGGATGCCAGAAAGGGAATCTTTCAGAAAAATGGCCACCGCCGGCCTTGTGCCGGTGGGGCCATGTTTCTCAACGGTATAGCGGTCATGGTGGTGATGGCGCATTTCACGGCCCACGATCCTGGACATCATTTTTTTCCCGATCTTTGGGATGTCGCTGCGGAACACCGCTCCACCGGCGCGAGGCCGGTGGTGGCGGCTGTACGGATGACCGATCGGCTGGCCGTCAGTCACGGCCCCGCCGGCGTGAAGCCGGCGGTGGCCGGCGAACTCAGACCCCCTGCCCGGGGCGCGGGGCGTACTCCGGGTTCGCCGAACCCGGAACTCTGGCCCTGCTGAAGCCCATTGGAAAAATCCGCCTCCCGGCCGGCGGCGGCTAAAGGCGCGCCGCTCTTCATCCCCCCGTCGCGCCCCAAATATGCTACAATCACCCATCTCCACCGGGGAAGGCAGCCATGACGGCACCGTATCGCCTCCACACCGATCTCCGCACCCTCGAGCTGGACCACCGCGGCCGGGCGCCCCTGTCCGTGTTGTGCCGCCACATGCAGGAGGCGGCCGAGCGGCACTCCGTGAAGATGGGCCTCGATGTGGAGATCCTGCGCCGGCGCCATCTCACCTGGGTGCTGGTCCGCTTCCATATCCGGGTGGCCGACTATCCGGCCGGCCGCCAGTCCCTCACCGTGGAGACGTGGCCCGCGGGCATGGCGGGCCGCTGGGCTTACCGCGAGTTCCGGTTCTTCCGGGACGGGGCGGCCACGCCCTACGCCCTGGGGAGCAGTGTCTGGTCCATGGTGGACCTGCGACGCGGCCGTCCCATCCGCATCCTGGACCAGTTCCCCCGCTACGACATCCCCCTGGGCGAGCGGGTGGTGGACGATGCCTTCCCCGCCATCCGCCCCGCCGGCGACGCCGTGGACCAGCGCCGCTTCCCCGTCCGCCTGGCCGACCTGGACATCAACGGCCACGTCAACAACCTCCACTACATCGAGTGGGTCATCGAGAGCGGCCCGGACGACGTGTGGCGGACCCACGAGATCGAGTCCCTGAACCTGGAGTACCGCGGCCAGGCCCGCTACGGCGACACGGTCCACGCCCTGTGCCACCCGGCGGCGGAGGCGAAGGCGTCGGGGGGAGTCCCGGCGGACGCCGGCCGCGCTCCCGGCGACGGGAGGATGGACCTTGCCGCCGCCAACGTGCCCCGGCCGGGGGCGAACACCGGCGCTGCCGGGGAGCCGGCCGCCGGCGAAACGTCCCGTTCTGATGAGAAATCAGGTGTTGATCAGGCCGCGGCCCATGGGGGCCGCGCGGCGGCCCTGGACCTGGTCCATTTCCTGCGGACGGACCCCGCCGGGCCCGACCTCCTCCGCGCCCGCACCCGCCGCCGCCCCCTCGACCCGTAGGCCCATCCCCGCCGCCCTCTTTTTTCTTCTTCTTTTCCTTCTCCTTTTTCTTTCTTCGCCTTCTTCCTTTATCCTAGATCCTTCATCCTTTATCCTTCTTCACCTGACACCTGAACCTCGCTGTGACCGCGCTTGATCCGTCTCATCATTGAGCTTCTTGTCTCCGCGGACTCGGCGTCTCGAGCGCAGCGGGCGGTGACCCTGCGCCAGGTGCCGCCCGCGCCCGTTGCCGCCTTCTGCCGGCCGGCGGATCCGGGGCCGGTCTCCTGAAGATCCCCGGCCCCCGGCCCCTTTCCCCAAAATTCCCTTGACAACCCGGAGCGAATAAAGTAAATACATACGTCGGTCTTTGGAAGCATATGTGGGGCTATAGCTCAGTTGGAAGAGCACGTGACTGGCAGTCACGGGGTCAGGGGTTCAAGTCCCCTTAGCTCCACCAATCATATGAGGCACTTACGTAAATCGCGTAAGTGCCTCTTTTGCGTTTTGGGACAATTTTGGGACAGTCAGGTTCGATTTTTAGACTGAGATTTGTCCCCTGCGCCTTCCTTCCTTCGAAATTTCCTTTCCAATATCGGCCATCTGTGGCAGGCGCATTGTGTGTCCCAAATGTGTCCCAAAGTAATTTAGTGTCAGAATAATATGCACAAAATAAAGGAAAAATTTTCATATGGACATAAGAAAGTAGACATATGTACATTTTGCTGGTATTTGCCGATATTTTCTGATAGGCTGATGATAAAGACCGAAGCGGGAGGGTGAAATGGCCATCATTGAATATCGACATGGAAAGAACGGGACGGCCTACCGGGTCAAGATTCGCCGATCCGGGGCGAAACCTCGCAACCGGACATTCAAGCGTAAACAGGATGCGTTGAACTGGGCCAAGTCGGAAGAGGCCAAGATTATCGAAAAACGGGACCGTCCGAGCCGGGAAGCCGAGAAGCATATCCTGGCCGAAGCCATCGAGCGATATAAGAAATCCGTTCTCCCCCAGAAGGCGGTGAATACCCAGGTCGGCCAGAATCACCAGCTGGACTGGTGGAATGAGCGGATCGGCGAGTATCGCCTCAGCAATATCGATTCCGCCCTCATCATCGAGAAAATCGATTCGCTCATCGAGGAGGGGATGAAAACCAGCACCGTGCGGCGCTACATGGCTGTTCTGAGCCATTTACTCAGCGTGGCCTGGCGGGAGTGGCGGTGGATTCCGGACAATCCCATGCGCTTCGTCTCCAAGCCCAGGGAGCCGGAATCCCGCACCCGGTTCCTGTCCGAAGAAGAATATGCTGCTCTGTTGACTGCCTGCCGCCGAAGCAAGTGCCCCTTCCTATACCCGGTGATCCTCATCGCCATATCCACCGGGGCCCGGAAAAACGAAATCCTGCAGCTGAAATGGTCGGATATCGATCTGCAGAAGGGATCCGTCACCTTCGTGCAGACCAAGAACAGGGAAAAGCGGGCAGTGCCCCTGATCGGCCCCGCCCTCGATGAACTGCGTGAGATGGCCAAGGTGCAGCGCATCGACAGCCCGTATGTATTTCCCAGCAAGGACGGCAAGAGCGGCTACTACATCCGGCGTCCCTGGCAGATGGCCCTGCAGGAAGCGGGCATTGAGAATTTCCGGTTCCATGATCTGCGCCACACCGCTGCATCCTTTCTCTGCATGTCAGGCGCATCCCTGCCGGAAGTAGGAGCCATCCTGGGGCACCGCACCCCTTCCACTACCAAGAAATACAGCCATTTCGCCGAATCCCATTTACGAAGCGTCGTGGAGCGTATGGTTCAGGAAAAATTAGTAAAGGGTTGATTTAAAGTTGTTTCTTTAGGGGTGAGTCCATGATTGATTATGAGTATTTGCGATCCCAGATGCCGGAATATGTCAATCCATACCTGATGTTTGATGGTCTGGAACTTGGCCCTTTTGATGCTCCAACACTTCAGAGTATTTTGCAGAGAAGAATCGAACTTCCACCAGACAAACCTCAACCCAAAGATATTATTGAGGAATTCGTAAACAATGGAGGGGATGAAAAGCAACTGATAACTGTTCTATATTTAGCTTACTATGCGAAACATCGGGAGCGTTACAGGCCCAGATTCGAATTGACAAACAAACAGATTGAGAAACTTACAAAAGTGCTGAAAATGATGGATGAAGTTGCCAGCTTGAATGATAATACAAATTTGGTAATAAGCGCGATTCTTCGCAAGTACGATGGCTTCAAAGAACAAATTCTGCATTCCATCCGTTTCGAGTTCCTTTACAACAGGGTGGCAGTTGAAAATGGCCAAGCAGGGCGGAAATCAAACAGAGGCCGTCGGAAACTGATACCGGGTCAATATTCTGAATTGGAGAAATTTAAGTATCTTCTGAAGGCTAGTGAGATCATGTCTGGGAAGATTAGAAGAAACCGGCAGGCAACATTAATCCTTGCAATGGCATGGAATATTTACTCGCCGGAATCGGATAAGGGCAGGTTCGACGGAAAATACAAGGATATGACAGATAGGTTTCAACAAGTGAAGAAGAAATATTCTTCGATTTAATTAACCACCGACGTTTTATCGCCGTACCATATCAAGCGAGCTTCCCTGATTTTCTGTCGAATAGCTTTATAAATTCTCCCTGCATTATCTGCGGTTTCCCAAACAGCACATCCTGGCGACTTTAATTCGACAAATCTACAGAATATTTTATTTAAATCGTCATGTATTTTGCTGACGACTCAAATTCCTAAAATCAGCTGTTTATACGTATTTAAATCGTCTTCAAATATCTGATTAATCAGGATATATTGAACATGTCCGGCTAATACTGGCTGGATTAAAATTTGTCAAGGAGACGACCTATGAGCAACGAAAACAACAAAAATGGTTTCGAATTGGGCGTGATGCTTCTGAGAGATTTCGCTGCAGCGAATGAGATGTTCCCGCTTGGCACACTTCGATGGTGGTCATTTACTGATTATAAAGGGTTTAGAAGTCGAGTTGTACGGAAACTTGGCCGTCGCTGTTATCTCGACATTGCAGAATTCACGCGTTGGTTCCACGACGCGGCCGAATGACCAATGAATGCAAACAGTCTTGTTGGTAAGGGCGATGCATGATGGGAAAGCTCCGACCTCACACAGCACCGCGGGAAGAAAAGCAATCCAGCCACGAAGGCGGCCATGTCAGGATACCCTCTAGGATGGTGAAGGATGGCCACCTGGCTGGATTGAGCGGCTCGGAACTGAAAATTTTCCTGTGTTTGCTGGCACACGAGAACACGACGACCGGGGCCTGTTATCCGAGTGTCGCCAGGATCATGAACCTTATGGGTTTAAGCAAACAGACCGTCGCCAACAGCCTGAGGGGACTGGCCAGCAAGGGATGGATCGAGGTCGACGCGGATTGCCGACCGGATGTCGGCGGTCGTTGCTATCGGCGGAACGGCTACACGATCCTGATGCACGAGAAAATTGGTCTAAAAACTAGGCCACGTCCAGAAACTAGACCAGGTCCAGAAAGTGGCGAAACCTGGTCTAATTTTCCGGACAATAACAATATTAATGAACATACAAAGACTATGTCCTCTGACGCGGACGGGGCGCACACATCACCATCTAAACCGAAGAAATGGCCCAAGGCGGCGAAATTGGAACGCTTGAATGGCCGTATTCAATTCCCGCAATGGTTCGAGCCTATTTACAAGCGGCTGTTAGCCGAATGGCCTGAGGGCAAAGGACGGGACCGCACTACCAGGGCGGACGTTTACAATTCTTTGTTGGAAAATTACGACGGGCCCGGCGCGCCGGTTGACGGCCTGATACAAGCAATCCGGCGGGACCGGGCGCGGCGATGGACAGGGCCGCAATACGTTCCAAGCCTGCAAACCTATTTGAACGGATCACCGCTTGACAATGGGGCCGACGACCTGGACGGCGACGCACGGCCCAAAGGGCGGCCGGGTTGCCCGAATTGTCGCGGGACGGGGACCACAGAAAACGGCAACGCCTGCTTGACCTGTAATCCGAATTGGGGGCGGGTCCAATGAGCGAAAACCTCGCTGAAATCGGCAATGAATCTGAATTGGCCGTCCTGGGCTACATGGCCGTTGACGCGGCAAATTATCGGGGCCAGAACATACCGCCGGCGGAGTGGTTTTCCACGCCTGAACGCCGGGCCTATGTCCGGGCCTATATTGCGGCATCCAATGACGGACAACGCACACCGGCCGAAACCGAAGTCTTTGAAGCGGCACAGGCGGACCCGGAGGGCCGGGACCTGTCGCTAACGTGGTGCACCAAAGTCAAAGACGGCATTCCTGCCCGCGTTTCGCCGGACATCGTTGCGGGCCACGTAAAACGGGTCCGGCAGTGGGCCATCTGCCGCTACATCGGCGGGGAGTCTGACCGCCTGGCCGAAATGCTGCGCGATGCCCGCACGTTTGCGGAAGTGTTTGAGGCAACCAACCGCCAATATGTCAGCCTGGGCGCGCTGGCAGAGGCCGGGCAGGCAACCGGGCGGACGGCTGACGGGAAAACGCAGACGGCCGAATATTTACAAAAGCGCCTGAATCCGCCGGCCGCATCCGAAAAGGCGCGCCGGATCCGCTTCGGTGATGTGCACCGCCTGACGCGGGCCACGCACGGCGGACCGAAACCGGGCGACGTGGTGATTGTGGCCGGCCGGGCCGGGGACGGCAAAACCTCATTCATGGGCGGCATGGCCGTTGCCGCTGCCAAGGCGGAAATTCCCGTTACATTCATCACTTTGGAAACGGGCCCGGACGATTTGCGCGACCTGTTTTACTGCAACCTGCTGGGCCGGACCGGACCGACGCGGCATGAACTGCTAGACGGCGTTGCGGCCACCGACCGCCGGACGGCGGCAGACCTGCAACGGCTACAACCGGTTGTGGACCGCATCACCATCGAGCACGGCGCTTTCAGCCTGGGCGAAATCGAAAACCGGATCACGGCGCACCATTACGAGCACGGGGCCGGGCTGGCCGTTGTGGACTACCTGCAAGTCATCACGGCAACCGGACCGCTGGCAAAACAGGACATGCGGCTGCAAGTGGGCGCTTTTGTCCTGGCGCTGAAACGGCTGGCGCTGAAATTGAACATCACCATCGTTGCCGGGTCACAAGCAAACCGCCTGGCCATCCATTCGCGGCTGATTGAGCTTCACCATCTGGCGGAAAGTGACCAAATCGGGCAACATGCGGACGCCGTTCTGACCATCGCACCAGGAAACCGCGAAGAACGAAGCGGCGATTTCCTGCTTTACCTGGCGAAATCACGTTTGGGCGGGGGCGGGCAATATGCCGAAGTGCGGCTTGATTCAGAGCGCGGTATATTTTTCGAAGCTGACCCAGTGGAGAAAATTAAGCTTTAAATTCATGAATGAGCACCAATTTTGGTTTTAGGGGAGGGATAGAATGCCGAAAGAATCAACCAGGGAAAAAAATTCACCTTTGAATACAATCGGCTCTGAATGCTTATTGACCGATGAAGAGATGAAAAATCTTCTGATCAAGAAGGTTCCTCCACCTGAGAACGAATGTTGCTATAACTGCAAATTTTGGCTGGAGAAAATCCAAGGGGGTTCCGGAGAATGCCACAAGTATGCTCCTCGGCCAAATCATTGCCGATATTATGGTGACAATGATAAGCCAAGGGAGACGATGGCTGTATTTCCTCGTACCATGACAGAAAATTTTTGCGGTGAGTTCAAGCCGCGGACAAGAGAATGATGGGGCTTGAAATCACAGATGCTTTGCTGAACAAACATCTGGCGCTGATCCAGGAGGTAGAGCGGGATCTTCAAGTGTGGAACCAACGTCGGCAGGAAGAGGAGCAGCATCGGAGTGAGGAAGAGCGCCGGCAGGCAGAACGCATCCTCCGACGACCGAAAAAATACAAGCTGAGGAACGTCACCGCCGGGGAACTGCGCCAGCTCTGGCCGGAGTATACCTTCCGCGAGATCGGGCAGATGTACGGCGTTCAGCCGTCCTCGGTGTACCGGCGACTGCGCAAGCTCGACTGTGAATACTGGTGGCGTAATCACCGCCGCCGGGCTCGTCGCTCAAAGGTGCTGGAATGGGGCATCGAGAACCGGGAGGAAATTTTATCGATGTCAACGAGCCAGCTTGCCGAACAACTTGGCTATTCCCGACGGACTGTTTTCCGGGCCCGGGCCGCCATCCGCCAGGCGCTGGAGCGGCGGGGACCCAGCGATCCATCCTGGTACAAGGGCCTCCTGCATTGAGGGCCCAAACAGGCGTGCGGCGCACGCAAATGAACAGGAAAAGAACAGAATCTGTTTCTATGAAACAGATTGTCACATCTTAGGTTTAATGGTTTGTTTATATAATTTAGAGGAAAGATGTAGATTTGTCAGGGGTAATTCTTGGTATTTTACACATCGACAAGGCATCACCCAATCTGATCTTTACTTGAAAGATTCTTAAAAAAAGACTGCTTTTGTGTCCTTACTTGAGCAGGTAATAAGTCCACCCGACCAGTGCTGCAATGATCAAGATCGTCGTTTTTCTTTGACTGGGACAGTAAAACAATGCGCGGATGGAAGGAATAATCGCTTCTCTGGCGGGCCTGGACGCCCGTTCTCCCCTTGCCCCTGGTCATCCCCTTTACCCAGCCATATCGGCCGTCTGCAGGGCCTGTAGCCGTCTTTTTCGTGCCTGTCTCAGGTCACTATGTGAAGACACTTCGCCCAGCAATGCAGGGCGATATAGACATGCTGATAAACGATTTTTCTAGCAAATATTAACAGATCATTCTTCGATGAATTGGTTCCCACTTCCAATGATGGTGACTGTTGGTTTCCAGCTGGGGGCATTCACTTTCTTTCCTGATGGAGTCTGGGAACCATCCGATGAAGGAATGGCCACGATACCGGAGATGTCCGAATTGTGGAGCAGGGCGAAGCCGGTGATCTGGGTGGTGCTCTCTACGATGACCATGGTCTCTTCGGGCAGGGCGCCGGGGAAGGCGGCGGACACGTAATTGACGTATTTGCCCATGGGCGGGACGGGGAAGGCGTATGTGCCCATGGGTGTCCCGTCATAGCCGTAGGCATAGGCGATGCAATCGGCGGTGGTGTCCTCCGTATTGATCACGGCAAAGGCGCTGACCCAGTCGCCCATGATCTCCATGAGCGGGAACATGATCCGGTCGGTGGTCAGGGCGACGGTGGGCAGGCTGGACGTGCCGCCGGAGGGGAGGAAGGAAAATTTCATGATTCCCTGCACCAGGTCACTGGCGGAGATGATCTTGATCCAGCCGGAGGCGAAACCCAGGCCGGGGAAATATTCCCGCACCAGCTGGCTGATGCCGCCGTTGGCCGGGAGGGTGAATTCCTCCGTCCGGTAGAACGTGCCGGCGTCATCATACAGCTGCAGGTAAATGTCCTCGGCGTCGTCGCCGCCGTTGGTCACGGTCAGCTTGGTGTTCCAGACGTTCGCATCCTCAGCGAAATGGGGCAGGTAGCTGACGGAATTGCCCACGATCCCCACGGCGATGAGTACGGTGCTGCTGGCCTCGTACTTGCCGGACGCGGAATCATAGACCGTCACCTGGACGGTGTGCATGCCGTCGGTTCCGGAGGCGGGTAATTTCAGGCCAACGGTTTTGGGGTCATCGGTGGTGCCGCTGGTGGAATAGGTTTGGGTGTGCTGCTGCAGTTCGTTGCTGTCGGGGGCGATGATCTTGGTTTCCACCCGGACCGATTGGGAACTCAGGGTCGTGTCGATGTCATAGGTCACCTGCACCGTCTCGTTCCACTCGTATTCCTCCTTGTCGGTGCTCACGTAGCGACAGGAAGCGGTCTGGCCCAAGGTGCCGGTCGTCACCTGGATGTTGTCAATATATGCCCCCTCATAGCGGTCAACATTGTCACTGATGAAATTCCATGCGAACCAAACCTGAGGTTGTCCTAGTACTCCATTGAAGTTATTCCCAGGATCGGGCTGAAGCTGTGCCAAGTCTAATATGACTTTTTGAAAACCTGAACTATTCTGGTCGAAGAACCATCCCATGAAGTTCGCGCCGTTTGTTGACGCTCCAACAAAGAGATAATCATATTGTGGTTCTGTTTCAAGCCACAAATCAAAATTAAGTTCTCCACTCTCGACAGTGGAAAAATCGAAGGGTCCTACCCACATCCAGCTATTGGTGTTAAATGGAACATCTCCTCCATCACCAGGTGATTGTGTGCCGGATTTTGCACACCACGCACTATAATTACCACTTGCTTTTCTGTATGATGTCTTGCCCCAGCCAACATCAGGATTATTTGAATCCGCCAGTTGCCATTGACCACTGGGCCAGACACTTTCGAAATCCTCATTTAATATCACTGGTGCACTGCTCCCATATCCGAGATCTAGCAAGGCATTTATTTCAAATGGTTTATAGTGTCTTCTCGCAATGCCTCGATCAATAGCAGAGAACATTACTGCTTCCGTTCCTGGAGGCATTCGTTCATGATCCCAGTGACCTACACTTGAACCCTGTTGATATGAAGAAGGAGAATAAATGGGAGGATTCTCCCCATAAGAAGCAGTCGCCTGTTGTCCTTTGAATATTAATTGCTGGCTTGTTAAGTCGGATGTAAAACCACTGAAATTCCCTTGGTTGTCTACGATAGCCCCATGGGGACCTTCTACAAGAGTCTCATAATATGTCCTAGTCCCGGGAACCGCTGAACTTCCATCCTGGAGTATAAGCCTCTTAAATCCAAGACAATGAGTGAATTCATGTAACAGAACAGAATATAGATCATACTGGTATGAAGCTGGAAGGTATGCAGTAGAATTCCATGAGTAGTAAAAATTCATCTTGACCAATACATCGGGTAGTGAATATGCTGGATCAATGCCTGTAGTTAAATGATCATAGGCGAAACCATTGGTAATTCCTGCCTGTTCTGGGAAAAAGACAGTCGCTGCACCAAGGGGGCCAGATGTCATATTTATCGATTCAACGTCGATATCGATCGCTCCAGATGTTTCTATAGTAGTGAAAATGTATCGAAGGACATCCTCAAGGATTTGTTGGCGTGAAATACCAAAATAGATATCCCTAAAACCGAAACCCAATTCGTCCTTATAATTGATATTGCATGTTGTCGATCCAACGACAATTGTCTGATGATAGTCTTTTTCTGTGTCTTTAAAGGGATATTCCTCTGGGTAGATCAATTTCCAAGTCCCATCGATATCCTGGTATGCCACCCTCTTTCTTTGTTCAGCATACAGGCAGATACCAAAAACAAGAATAATCAGACATCCTGCGACCAGACACCTCATCGATTTTGAATTGACCAGATACATCCCTGACCCCCTTGCCCCCGAATTGGGAAAAGTAATCGTCACCCTCAGCGTGACCCGTATTTTCCTGGTACACAGTCATCTTATCACAGACGTTTTCCGGTGACGCGATATTCTGCAGTTTGCCCATACTTTTTATCTGACGTCGGCCTCCCGCGCGACCCCCGCGTTTTTTCGAGGGCCTAAATACGTTTCATCTCGTTCGCTGTTGCGTGGGGGTGGTCGGTCCATTTGGGACAATTTTGGGACACTAATAGTCAGAAAATGCCGGTTTCCTTCGGATCCGTTCGGATCGGTATCGGAAGGGCTGTGGGCATAAACTGTTTAATTTGAGTGTTTATATGGCCGAACAAGGCCGAACGTTTTTGGCTGCAACGGACGGACCTGGAACTGGCAGTCACGGGGTCAGGGGTTCACGTCCCCTTAGCTCCACCAATCATATGAGGCACTTGCGTAAATCGCGTAAGTGCCTTTTTCGTTTCCGGGGACATTTTCGGGCCGGCCATCCGTTCGGTTTTCCAGCCGGAGTATAAGAATTCTATCTGTTATTGCTGGATCTCTCCCGCCGCGGTATAATCAATTCCACATTGCAATTTTGGCAAGAAAACGTGGCTCCCTACGATCACCACCGCAGATGGGATCTTGTCGTTTGTTAGATTCGTTTGTTAAAAGGGGTATCCAATGAGAAATCAGCTGGTGATTCTATTCATCGTATGCACGTTATGTGTTTGGGGACATGCCGCGACAGTCTCTGTCGAAAAGGCGGAGATCGTGGCGGTGAACTGGATGGGCGAACGCACAGGACGGGCGGCTTCCCGCATCGTGATTTCAGAGATCGATGAATATTCTTGTGAGGAATATCTTACGGCATATGTCATCAATCTCTCCCCAGCTGCGTTTGTCATCGTATCCGCCGACGACACCTGCCTCCCTGTGATCGGCTACTCGATGGAAAACACTTTTCCGAAATCCCTGGATTCACCTTCATTCAAAATGTTTTTCGAGCAAAAGATGGATGAGATCCGGTATGCCATCACCTCGCAGATGGAACAGCCATTGAAAACAAGAGAGGAATGGAATCGATTGGCGGTAAATTGGGATAAATTCCGGCCGGTGAAAGCGAGCAAGGCTGTCCAGCCACTGCTGACCACAAAATGGAGTCAGGAACGATATTACAACGCGTACTGTCCGGCAGATGCGAGCAGTTGCTCGATATGTGATGGCCATGTATACGTCGGTTGTGTCGCCGTGGCCATCGGCCAGATCATGCGCTACCATGCCTATCCGGTGAGGGGACGATTCGCCTGGTCGTATACGCCCGCCGAACATCCGGAATACGGGGAACAATCGGCTGATTTCGACAATACGACCTACAACTGGTCCAACATGCCGAATCAACTGTATACATACAATACCGATGTGGCCCGGTTCCTCCATCATTGTGGAGTGGCGGTGGAGATGGATTATGGGCCTCATGGTTCAGGTGCTTTTTCAGATGACGCTCGCACAGCGCTGATTTTGTTTTTTCGATATAGTGCAGAGGCATTTTTACTTTTCCGTGATCTATACAATTACGACGTTTGGGAAGAAATGATGAAAGCTGAGCTGGATGCTTCCAGGCCCATATATTATGGGGGGACTGGAACCGGTGGGCATGCCTTTGTGATGGATGGGTATACAGTAAATAATGGACTGGACTGGTTCCATATGAATTGGGGGTGGGGAGGGAGTGGAGATGGTTGGTTTCTTCTGAGTAATCTGCAAGTTGGCAGTCATAATTATTCATACAATCAAAATGCGATCGTCAATATCATGCCCGATCCCAGTTGCGAAGTCGCTCTATATTCGCCTTCCGGAGTTTCCAACTGGCAGACAGACTATCAATATTACATCATCTGGGATTGGCTTGGTGGCGGGTGTTCGTCACAAGTGAAGCTCCAGCTGTTCAAAGGGGGCGCGTTCGTTCGTGATATCGTCGCATCGATAGATAATTACCTCTTCAACTATCTGTGGACGGTGCCGTCCGATCTCGCCTCCGGCAACGATTACCGGATCAAACTGACCGATCTGGACTCCTCGACTACCGCTTTTTCAGACTACTTCACCATCACCGGCATGTCCAATTGCTCCGTCCAGGTCACCGCGCCCGGATCCGGCGAGACATGGTATCGAAGCTACCCGTACGACATCACCTGGAATTCCGGCGGCGGCTCGTGCGGGAACAGCATGCGGATCCAGCTGTACAAAAACGGGGGCTATTACTCTCAGATCGCCTCTTCAACGGCCAATGACGGCAGCTATGAGTGGACGGTGCCGGCCAGCCTCCCGGAAGGCAGCGACTACCAGATCCGGATCATCGATCTCGCCTCTTCCGCCGACGATTACTCTGACGGATTGTTCACCATCGCCGCCGCCCCCGCCTGCAGCGTCACCGTGATTTCCCCCAACGGGGGCGAGCAGTGCTATTGCGGCCGGAGTTATGACCTCACCTGGGGCACAACGGGGAACGGCTGCAGCTCGTATGTCCAGATCAATCTCTACAAACAGGACGTGTACTACCAGAATATCGTCTACAGCACCCCCAACGACGGATCGTACAACTGGACGATTCCGGGTACGATCCCCCCGGGCACCGACTACAAAATCAAGGTGATCGATGTATGGACGGCCGCCATGGACACTTCCGACGCCACCTTCACCATCAAGGCGGCTGGCGACGCCAATTTCAGCGTGGGCGGCTACCTCGGCGTGGGGACGGAGAATCCCCAGCGGGCGGTCCATATCCAGGGAGCCAATGCCGTGTTCCGCATGGACCGGGACCGGAACTCGGCCTCGTTCATCCTCGCCCGCACCGACAGCACCTTCAATGAGGTTCTGAAGGCCTACACGGTGGGGGTGGACGCCTGGGGCGCGAACCAGGGACAATTCATCATCAACGATCTGGGTACGGCCGTTGCCGGGGGCGGTTCACGGCGGATGACCATCAACACCGACGGGCATGTCACCTTCGAAGGGAGCGTCATGGCCGCCGGTTACTTCAGCCCCAGTTCGCTCCGCTTTAAAACGGACATTCGGCAACTGACCGATGCTCTCGACCGCCTGCTGCGGTTGCGGGGGATCCGTTTTGACTGGCTGAAGACCGGCCGGGCTTCCCTGGGCTTCATCGCCGAAGAAGTGTTCCCCATCCTGCCGGAAATGGTCAAATCCGATCAACATGGCGGCATACAGGCGCTCAGTTACGATGCGGTCATCCCCTTGCTGGTCGAGAGCGTGCGGGCCCAGCAAAGCGAGATCCATCGGCTGAAAATGAAACGGGACAGATTGGAGGCGTTGCTGGACGAGTTGACACGCCTGAAGGTAGAAGCGGTGTCCGCCGGTCATCCCCTCCGCCAGAGCGAAGAAGAGTAAGGAGAGTACCATGAAATACAAACCGATCTCCTCATTGATCATTGGCCTCATCCTCCTGGGATCCTCGTTTATCGTGGGAGGTGGTTTCGAGCGGCCTGTTTATGAGATGGGTTCGCTGCGGGGCGATGATTCCCCAAGCGCCATTGAAATAGAAATCGCGCTCCCGACGGTGGCCTTCACCGTAGTGGATGATCTGGCAGTGTATTATCGGCTCCAGATCCTCTCGGCGGACGGTAAAATCGTTTTCGACAGCGGGATCACCGCAGAATGGCAGATTTTCTGGGAAGCTCCGCCCGTGTCGAGTGAATCCGGCCAGTCGCTGTACATCTACAAACTGCACGCCTGGGATGCCGCGGCGAAAAATATCGGTGGCCAGATCGGCATGATGGATCTGCAACCCGCCGACCGCGAGATCCCGGTCATTGTCTTGCTCGGGTATGACGTGCCCGGGGATTTCACCATCGGGGGCTACCTGGGGATCGGCACCGAACATCCGCAACGGGCGGTCCACATCCAGGGGGCGAACGCCGTGTTCCGGATGGATCGTGACCGGAACTCGGCCTCGTTCATCCTCGCCCGCACCGACAATACCTTCGGTGAGATCCTGAAAGCCTACACAGTGGGGGTGGACGCCTGGGGTGCGAACCAGGGGCAATTCATCATCAACGACCTGGGTACGGCCGTCGCCGGCGGCGGCACCCGGCGGATGACCATCGACAGCAATGGCCACGTGCAATTCACGGGGAGTGTGCAGGCGACGGATTTTTATACGCCCAGTTCGGCGCGGTTCAAGACAAACGTCGAACAACTGGCCGGTGCATTGGACAAATTGTTGCAACTGAAAGGTGTGCGTTTCATCTGGAAGGAGACCGGCCAACCGGGAATCGGGCTCATTGCCGAAGATGTCGCCCGGATCTTTCCGGAGCTGGTTCAATTCAGCGCGGACGACCATCAGGCGATGGGTCTCGACTACGACAAGCTCACGGCCGTTCTGGTGGAAGCGACCCGCGAACAGCAGGCCGAGATCGACAGAATCGCCCGGGAATGCGATGAACTGGCGGCCCGCTGGGAAGCGGAATTGAACGCTCTGAAAAACGACATCTACAAGTAGCACACGGGCGACCCTTCCGTTAACCGGGAGAGTACTGGAAAGGATTTGTGCGCGACCCTGCATTTGTGCGGGCGCCTTTCATCAGGGGTTTTTTGCGCCCGATGGGCGGCGGGGCATGTTTTTACAGAGACATGGTCGTGGCATCGGCTATAATGGACCCACTACATATGCCTGACCGATCAACAAGGAGGATCCCCGATGATGAAGCCCGTCATGACCGGCCTGCTGGTGGCCCTGCTCATGGCCGGCGGCTATGCCCGCCCGCAGGATATGACCACCGTTACGACGTCCGGCGAGGAGATCAGCGACCATCTGGACCTGGAGGCGGTGGCCTCCGTTTTCGGCGATTCCAAGGACCTGGAGGATTTCGAGAAACGGCTCAACGACCCCCAGGCCCAAATCTCCAATCTGGACCTGAACGGTGACGACAAGGTGGATTACCTGCGCGTCGTCGAGGCCGCCGAGAAGGACACCCACCTGGTGGTGGTCCAGGCCGTCATCGGCCAGGACCAGTTCCAGGACGTGGCCACCATCGAGGTGGATAAGGACAGCCAGGGCGAGACGCGGGTGCAGGTGGTGGGCGACGTGTACATGTACGGCCCGGGCTACATCATCGAGCCGGTCTATGTCCGCCCGCCGCTGGTGGTCTCGTTCTTCTGGGCGCCCGTCTACCGGCCGTGGCGGTCGCCCTACTACTGGGGCTACTATCCGCCTTACTACCGCCCCTGGCGGCCGTACCCGGTGCACACGTATCACCGGAACGTCAGCGTCAACGTCAACGTCAACCACACGTACAATTACACCAAGGTGCGGAACAGCAATACATCCGTCAATCTGCACAATGAGGTCCGGAAGAACGATTTTGCGGCCAGCCATCCTGACAAGTCGTTCAGCCGGCGGAACGAGGGGGTGGCCAACAAGAAGGAGCTGCAGACCCAGCGGCAGACCGCCCGCGGCAAGTCCGGCCATCCGTCCGGCGCCACGGCCGCCAAGGCCAAGGGCCAGAAGACCAAAGCCTCGTCCAAAAAGGGCCAAACGGCGAAAGCAGGGGCCAAAACCAAAACAAAATCCAAACCCAAAGCGAAATCCAAGGCCAAATCCAAAAAGAAGAAATAGCGGGCGGCCCCGGGCCCGCGGCTCGGGTTTCGATGGTTGTCGTTGTCGTCATCGTGATCGTAGTCGAATAAATGACTACCGATGGGAAAGATGAAGAGTTCGACCACGACTACGACCACGACCACGACAACGAAAAGGAGCGGATAAAGCACGCAAGACAACCACTTCGCCTCGGCGGGAGAAAAGAGGATATTTCTCGCGGAGACGCAGCGACGCCGTGAAGAATATGGACCGGAGATTCATAACCAGAGCTCTTTCTTTGCTCTGCGTCACAGCGCCTCTGCGAGAGAAAGAATTGGTTTTATCATCCCCATCGGGATCGAGTCGTTGTCGCTGTCGTTGTCGTCATCGTGATCGTAGTCGAATAAATGGCTACTGATGGGAAAGATGAAGAGTTCGACCACGACTACGACCACGACCACGACAACGAAAAGGAACGGAATACGCACAAGACAACAATTTCGCATCGGTGAAAGAAAAGAGGATATTTCTCGCGGTGACGAGGAGACGCGGGGAAGAATGTGGCACAGGAGATTCATTGCCAGAGCTCTTTCTTTGCTCTGCGTCACAGCGCCTCTGCGAGAGAAAGAATTGGTTTTATCATCCCCATCGGGATCGAGTCGTTGTCGCTGTCGTTGTCGTCATCGTGATCGTAGTCGAATAAATGGCTACTGATGGGAAAGATGAAGAGTTCGACCACGACTACGACCACGACCACGACAACGAAAAGGAACGGAATACGCACAAGACAACAATTTCGCATCGGTGAAAGAAAAGAGGATATTTCTCGCGGTGACGAGGAGACGCGGGGAAGAATGTGGCACAGGAGATTCATTGCCAGAGCTCTTTCTTTGCTCTGCGTCACAGCGCCTCTGCGAGAGAAAGAATTGGTTTTATCATCCCCATCGGGATCGAGTCGTTGTTGCTGTCGTTCGCTGTCGTTGTCGTCATCGTGATCGTAGTCGAATAAATGACTACCGATGGGAAAGATGAAGAGTTAGACCACGACTACGACCACGACCACGACAACGAAAAGGAGCGGATAAAGCACGCAAGACAACCACTTCGCCTCGGCGAAAGAAAAGAGGATATTTCTCGCGGAGACGCAGCGACGCCGTGAAGAATATGGACCGGAGATTCATAACCAGAGCTCTTTCTTTGCTCTGCGTCACAGCGCCTCTGCGAGAGAAAGAATTGGTTTTATCATCCCCATCGGGATCGAGTCGTTGTCGCTGTCGTTGTCGTCATCGTGATCGTAGTCGAATAAATGGCTACCGATGGGAAAGATGAAGAGTTCGACCACGACTACGACCACGACAGTGAGAGGAAGGGGGAGTGGGCAGAGGGGATTATGCTGTACGGAATTTTCTCGAGCAGCAGCCGGTGGAGGAGCTTGTCATCCATCCGGATCCGGCCGGCCAATCTGGATCCTTCGTCCGGCCGATGCTCGCCAGGATGCTCCTCAACAGCGGGCGAAGCCGTCCTGGCCAAGCCTGTCCCATCTTGCCGGCCTAGGGTTTCTGGATCTCCTCGTACACCGGCCGCAATGTGATGTAGCGGTTCTGTTTGCCGTGGAATTCTACCCGGACGCCCACCGTCAGGCTGGCGCCGAACGGACGGGTGGCGGAGACCTGGGCACTGGCCGTCTCGTTTTGGACCATCCCGCAGTCGTCAAAGAGGTCCGGCCCCTCCAGGCCCTGGATTTCGACCCGGGTCGGACGGCCGAAGCCCAGACCGGCGTTGCTCCAGCTCCCTTGGGCTTGAATGGTGATTGTGTAGTTGGTCAGCAGGGCATACTGGCCGTCGATGTTCCGGCGGGAAATGATTTCGGGAGGAAAGGAATACTGCACACTGCCAGTCAGCGTGGCATGCCCAGTTGCCCACTGCTCGCTGTATTGCGCCGGAACCGAGCCCGATGCGGCGGCCAGGGTCTGGCGCGGCAGCTCCCTGGCGTCGCGGGGGAGACCGCTGGAATTGGTGCCGGTGACCTCGACGACGGAAAGTTCCACGTACGCCAGGCGGTAACGCCGGTCGCCGGCCTGGCCCGTGGGGATGGTCGGCGTGCCGGCGGTGCGGCGGGCATACTCCTCGCACCATTGGCGGAAGAACTCGTAGGCTGCGTTGAAGTCGGCCATGGTGTTCATGCCGGACCGCAGCAACTGAAACAGGGGATCGTTGCGCAGCTGCAGGGCCTGCTGGCTGGCCTGACGGAAGGATGCCCGGCGCTGTTCGAAATCCCGCAGCATTCCCAGGATCCACATCCGCAGCTCCGGGTCCTTGAGCAGCAGGCGGATGTTGGTGTTGCGGCCGGAGAAGGTGCGATTGTCCACATTGAGCTGGACTTCGCGCTGGTGATACTGGCGGAGGTAGGCGCTGACGCGGTCGCAATGGGACTGGTCCATGAACATGAAGTGATCGATGTAGTAGTCCACCGCGCCGGCGGGATCGGTTTGCAGGCGGCGCTGCAATTCGGGATCATCCATGTACTCGTAATAGATCAGATCGGACTGGAGCAGATCCTCCTGTTTCTGCAGCTCGGCCTGGGACATCTGGACGATCTCCAGGGTGGTCAGCATCTCGCTGACGAATGGAATGCCTTTTACTGCTGACAGATAGATCAAGGCCCCCTTGGCGGAGTTGTCGGCGGCGGCGGCATAGTCGCCGGCCATGAGGGCTCCCAGGGCATCCCCGGCGCGGATGATGGGGCCCAGGTTTTCGAGGATCGCGTTCACCTTGTGCAGCGGGATCCCCAACACCTGGTGATCCACGAAGAGCCGGGGCAGCAGGTACTTGGCGATGCGCTCGTAGACGCCGCTGGAGCCTTTCACCAGCGCCCCGAGGGCGGCGCGGCCCATGTCGGAGTTGTACTCCAGGTCGTCGAAACAGGGCGCGATGGCCAGGGTCAGGGGCAGGGCCTCTTCGGGGCGGACGTTTTCGGTGGGCGTCAGGGGGGGCATATTGATGGGTTCCTCGCCGCTCAGGATAAACTGCCGTTCACCCGTCGAAAGCTCATCCACCTGGACCGGAGGTTCCGCCCCTTCCAGCTGACGATGGAACTCCAGCCGGGGATCCTGAAGGAGTGCTTCCGCTTCCGCCGTTCGGCCGTGGGCGCGGTACATATCCACCAGCTGCAGCAGGGCATGGGCGGCGTTGGGGTCTTCCGGCCCGTTGGTGACGGTCCAGATACGGGCCGTGCGCTTCAATACTTCTTCCGCGGCGGTGAGATCCCCTTCGGTAATATGGATATCGGCCAGACCTTCCAGGGCCTCCACCAGCATCACCGAGTCCGGCCCGAACTGTTTTTCCTGGTTGGCCATCGCTTGCCGGTAATGCCGTTTGGCTTCGCCAGGCCGGTTATTCTCCAAGCAGGCATTGGCCAACTCCAGCTGCAGGTCGGCCAGGTCCGCCGGCTCCACATCGGAGCGCCGGGCGGCTTCGGCAATGGCGGCGGTCAGCAGAGAGATGGCCTCGTCCAGGCGGCCCTGAATACGCAACTCTTCCGCATCCCTCAATTTGTCGACGGCCCAGTCGCCCTGACCATGGATCAATGTCATACAGAACAAAAAACAAACTGGCAGCAGAAGCCGCTTCGCCTGAGGCGTCATGGTTAGGAACCTCCGTTTTGAATGTTTATTGAAGGCTACTGTACAGGAATTTTGCACCGGGGTCCAGAGTGTTTCCGGAAGATTGTCCCACCGGTCATGTCGCCATGCCCTGGGCATGATACGGCCGTCGTCCGCCGGGTTGGGATGAGAAATCGGCAATCGATTGGCAAATAACCGTTATGCTGGATATTCGCTGCTTCACACTCCTGCAGGCCCATTCCGGGGGCAAGATCTGCGGTCATGCTGGGCAAAGATGAGGTTTACCGGTTCCACTGGCCGGCCTTTTAGACCTCGGATGATTTTCAAGGAGGGCCGGTTCCGTGGGGTCACGTTTGTTCCGGTGCGCCGCGGAGTGGCGCGGGGAGAGTAGCCGGCGCCGCCACCGGCTACGGGCCCGCCACCCCTGCCCGGGGTGGAAAGCAAAAGCCATGCGGGGGGGGAGAATGGGGTCGGACCAAGACAAGCGATTGAATTTGTGTATATTAAGTGAAATTTCCACAGGGTTTTTAGCCTTAGAAGGCGGTTTTTGGGGGTAAAAACGGGAGGTTACGCTCTCCGGATATGCCGCAAACACTCCTTTCAGTTGCCTCCAATTGACAATCATGATCAGCGCTCGCCCGATGTGAATGGAAAGATGCCACCGGGTGGCCCAGTATGGGCGATCATATTCGAAACAGGTTCATATTCACCGATCGTTCTGGTCGGCCTTTCAGGCCTCGGGCGTTTTTCAGGGGGGAATCTTTCCGGGGGCTCACTCCGTTCGCCCACGGCTAGCAGACGGATCGGCCCTCCGGGCCTGAGGAGGGCGGGATCTTCTGTCTCGGGATTGGCTCGCTGACGCTATGGTTGTCGTAATGG
>Ga0209164_1000356_pt1 | contig 118808 bp, 106 predicted proteins | sample MTBNYHSulfiMetaG_FD_187458 | JGI IMG/M metagenome (GOLD analysis project Ga0209164, IMG submission 187458) | Enrichment culture microbial communities from rom New York Harbor, USA that are MTBE-degrading - MTBE-NYH (New York Harbor Sulfidogenic)... | ecosystem: Environmental > Aquatic > Marine...
TTTTTGCCTGGCTTCAAAACTTCAGACGCCTCGTTGTTCGCTATGAATACCATGTCGATAACTTCCTCGGTATGGTCCAGCTCGGTTGCGCTATAATACTGCTTCGATTTTTTTGAGATGGCTTCTATAAAAATTGACTTCGTCCACCGGGATCAAGGAGCTAACAGCATGAGAGGAATCGGAATTCGGTGGTTGAGCACGACGGCGGCCATACTGGCGGCCGCATATCTGCTGGAAGGAATCTACGTCGATGGGTTTTTATCCGCTTTCATTGCTGCTGCTTTTCTGGGTATTCTCAATGCATTTTTTCGACCCATCGCGCTGCTTCTCACTCTCCCCATCAATATTCTCACATTGGGCCTGTTCACCTTCATCATCAACGCGATGCTGCTGAAGATGGTTTCCGGTGTTGTTTCCGGCTTTCATGTAGCCGGATTTTGGTCGGCGGTTTTCGGATCGCTGATGATCAGCATTGTGAGCTGGCTGCTCAACTCCTTCATGAACGACTACGGAGGGATCGATGCCATCCACAAGAGCCAAAGGCGCCGCGGCCGCGGTTCCGCCGGTTTTATCGACTTGAAACGAAAAGACGACAACTATTGGGAGTGAGTTTGCACACGCCCCGATCCGCCGCCCGCCTGACGGTTTTTTTTAGCGTTTAAGGGTTCATAAGTTCGATGGTACTCCAACATTCCGTGATGATATATGTCAAGCTGCTCATGACAGCCGTTTTCTGGGGGGGGACTTTTGTCGCCGGCAGGACCCTTGCCGGCCACGTGGGGCCTTTCTCCGCCGCCTTTCTGCGCTTTTCCATCGCTTCGATTTTCCTTCTGTATTTTATCCTGAAAATAGAGGGCCGCCTGCCCGTACCCGGTCGAAAAGGCTGGGCCGCATTGCTGCTGCTGGGAATGACGGGGGTGTTCTCTTACAACGTTTTCTTTTTTAAAGGGCTTGAGATGGTCGAGGCCGGACGGGCATCGCTGATCATCGCCAACAACCCGGTCTTTATCACCCTGCTCTCCGCACTTTTGTTCAAGGAGAAACTCTCATGGATTAAGCTGGCAGGCGTAGTTCTGTCTGTCAGCGGCGCCATGGTCGTGATTACCCGGGGCCGGCTTTTCACGATCGCATACGGCGGTATCGGATGGGGAGAGCTGTTTATATTCTGCTGCGTCCTGAGCTGGGTGATCTACTCGTTGATCGGCAAAACCGTCATGACGGAACTCTCCGCGCTAATAGCCGTTTCCTATTCCACCTTTATCGGCACGGCAGCACTGCTGGCGCCCGCATGGGCGGAAGGGCTGTGGTACGATCTGACCACTTACCGTTTGGTGGATTGGATCAGCCTCTTTTATCTGGGCTTTTTCGGTACCGTTATCGGTTTTGTCTGGTATTATGAAGGGATCCGACACATCGGGCCGTCAAGGGCGGGGCAGTTCATCAATTTCGTTCCCATCAGCGCCGTTGTCCTGGCGGCTTCCATTCTCGGAGAACCGATTACCGCATCGCTGATAGTCGGCACTGTTCTCGTGGTGTCCGGCGTCTACCTTACCAACCGGCGACCTTCGTCGAGGTTTTACGGCGGGAGCCGGTCATCGGGCACAGCCGGGCCTTTCGCTGTGAATTCGGAGAACATATGAAGAAAACATAGTATTTCTCATGATTTTCCGTATTTTTTCTCCTCATAATTCTCAATGGCTTTGGCAAGTGCTTCCGCTCCGAGGTTGGAACAGTGCATTTTTTCTTTTGGAAGACCGTCAAGAGCCTCCGCAACCGATTTTTTCGTTATTAATTTGGCCTCTTTCAGCGTCTTTCCCTTTGCCATTTCACTGACCATGCTGGATACCGCGATTGCCGCGACACATCCGAACGTTTTGAATTTTATATCCGATATGACATCATCCTTGACCTTGATGGTAAAGCACATCATATCCCCGCACACCGGATTCCCAACTTCTCCCACCCCGTCGGCATTCTCTATTTCACCCACATTTTTAGGGTTGGAGAAATGCTCCATCACAGTTTCTGAATACATCTTTTTGTCTCCTTAAAATTTTCAAACACCCTGTCGCTTTAGAATCACATCGGACAGAGTAAACGTGTTCAGTTTATCATATGCCGCACTGGTTGCCATCTCCCAGATATCGTGAGTCAGGCAGGTGTCCGTCCGGTTGCATCTTTCAGGATCTTCAACACAGGGCGACATTCCTGTCTTTTTTTCCAGCAGTTTGACGATTTCCCCGATACGGATCTTCTCGGGCGGCCTTGCAATCATATGCCCGCCTTTAGGGCCGCGAATGCTTGTGATGTACCCGGCTTTTTTCAAAGGGATAATCAACTGCTCCAGATACTTGACGGAAATATTCTGACGCATGGCTATTTCGCTGATCTGAACCGGACCCTTATTGTAATGCTGCGCCAGGTCAAGCATCAGCCTGGTTCCATAGCGGCTTCGTGTCGACAGTTTCATCGAGATCCCTCCGTCAGGCAACCATCGTCTTTTTCCATACCGGAGAAAAAGAACGAAGCCTGTCGACCACAAAAGAAAGTTTATCGAGAACATAATGGATTTCTTCCGCCTTATTGCTGCGGTCCATCGTAAATACGAGCGATCCCTGAGCAATATCCGGCGGTGTACCGATGGCCGTAAGAACGGGCGATGTTTTCAGGGCCTTTGAAGCACAGGCGGAGCCTGTATTCGCATAGATACCATTCTGGCTGAGCATAAAGACCAGCCCTTCTCCCTCAATGGCTTCTATACAAAGACTTGCATGACCCGGAAGTCTCTTGTCCGGATGGCCCGTAAATTTGACACGATCGATACGGCTGCGAATCCCTGCAACCAGCGTATCCCTTAATTTCCTTACCTGCCCCATTTTTTCCGGCAACTCTTTTCTAGCGATTTCCGCTGCCTTTCCAAGCCCGATAATTCCGGGAACATTTTCCGTTCCGCCTCTTCTCCCTTTTTCCTGGATCCCGCCGTGAATTAAGGGCATGAGTCTCAGGTTATCCCTGAAATAAAGCCCCCCGATCCCTTTGGGTGCACCAAGGGACGGTCCGGAAAAACTCAGCAGATCGATCCCCAGTTCATTTACGTCGACAGGTATATTGCCTACCGACGCGACGGCGTCCGTGTGAAAGAGAATTCCTTTTTCTCTGCAGATAGCCGAAAGTTCCGCTACGGGCTCAATGGTTCCGATCTCATTGTTGGCATGCATGATGGAGACAAGTACGGTTTCAGGCCGAATGGCAGATGACAGACGCTGCGGGTCGACCAGTCCGTGTTCATCGACTTTCAAAAATGTCGCCTCAAAGCCCATACGTTCCAGAAATCGTGCGGAGTTGAGCACGGAATGGTGTTCAATAGCCGAGACGATGATATGGTTCTTTTTTTTCTGCCTTGCCAGACAGACTCCTTTTATTCCCAGGTTATTGGCTTCCGCGCCCGATGAAGTGAATATGATCTCTTCCGGTTTTGCACCGATCAGGGAGGCGACTTTTCCTCTTTGTTCTTCCATATCCTGTCTGATGGACGAACCCATTTCATAGACTGCAGACGGATTGCCGTAGTTCCGGTCAAAATAGGGGAGCATAGCTTCAAGCACCTCTTTTTTCACAGGCGCCGCCGCCGCATGATCCATATAAACCTTCATGTAAAACTCCTTCTTTTATTTGACTTTTTTGATATACAGCTTATAGCAGTCTTCGTCTTCCTCCACGCCGATAAATTCCTGGCCGCACCTTTTACACCAGTTGGGTATATCTTCCAGTGCCCCGTCATAGTCGGTCAACACCTCCAGCACCTGTCCCTTTTTGAGACATCGGAGTTTGTCGCCCGGCTCCAACAGATGCATGGGGCAGGAACGACACACAAGATCCAGCGTATCATCGGACGGTTGGTTATTTACAAATTTCATGTTCACCTCTCCAAATATCTTATGTATAGTTTGTTATTCTATATTAATTTGGTATAAAATTATTACAATCCAATCGTCTTGTCAAGGGGGTATTCCCATAAGACGAGAGGGTTTCAAGCTGAATTCCGGCTCTATGGCCGGAATGACGATTCACAAAGCGCCGGGATAAATTTGCTTCGCATCTAGTTGGGCGGTTCCAACCATCTCCGAAAGATCGGTGACCTGTAATCATCATAGATTGGATGCTTCGTCGATTCAATGAAACACCCGCCGGCGTTGCTGCCACCAGAGTCATCGCCTAAACTGCCGGGAGGCATGGGGGATGAATCGCCGGCGTCCGCGACGGCCGCGCTCGGCGCCGACACCTGTTTAAGCCACCGGGTCACCGAATCGACGAGTTCTGCGGTAAGGCTCCGGAACCCGGATTGATTGGCTGCCAGCTGGCGGTTTGGCAAGAATCTCAGTGGAACATTTGCCATAGAATTGAACCATAATCGCCGTATCCATCGTGCCGGCGGTATCGTAGATCAGGTTGTTTTCGACCCTCGCGGAGACTGGTCGCTCTCAGATGCGGTCAGCTGCGGTCCGTAGGTATTGTCGACGAGGGCATTTCTGGCGATGATTCCGGAACAATCAGAAAAGTGATCCCATAAAGATTGTTGTTGATATAGCACCCTTCCACCGTCGGGTCTGTTCCATAATAGGCGATTATCCCTACTGAAAAATATTTTATTGCGAGATCCTTGGTGGTGGTGCGGGAAGCTTCAGATAGGTAAAGACCATTGGACCAGATGTATCCGCGTATTATGCATCCGCAAAGGTCATATTCGTATTTACAGAAAATTTATCAGTCCGGTGTGTCTTGATTATTGTTCGGATTTCTGATTTATATCTGAAAATATCGGGATCAAACAGTTTGTCATGCCGGCCTCGATCGCGCTTGCCCCTTACTGGATCCGGTGTTCGACGGAATGACCCCGCCGTGGCGGGACGCAATAAATTACGACGCAGTGTAACTTACAAAATTTTTTTAAACTAAATCAGGGAAAAAAGACGGTTAAGGGAGGAAAACCCATGAAATGGAGAGACGGTTCACAGAACCAGAACCCGGAAAGCGAACAAAGCATCGACGAAATGGATGAAGAGGCCTATTCCGCCTGGCGCAAGGGGTCGGGGTCAGGAATCTTTGGAGGTTTGCTTAAACCCTCCTATCTTGTACTGGCAGGGGTTGGCTTGATTGTCGTCGTGATGGCAGCAGCCTTTATGGGCGGGGGAGAGCCTGAAGCGACCAAACAACAATTGATGGATCTGGATGCCGGTTTGAGGCAGGTGGAGGCCCGGTTGAGCAAAATAGAGGCGATGACACCGTCACCGGCGACCGATGCGACCGATTTAACCGATTACAGCCGGCAGATCGAAGGACTCAGGGGGCGGATGGATCTTCTGGAGTCGGCATTGAACCAGAGGCTCGATGAGCTGGCCAAGGAGGTGCGTAAAGTCGAATCAAGGGCGTCTGCCGCCGCAGAAAAACCTGTTTCCAAGCCCGCGGCCAAAGCTACGACTGTCACAAAAAAAGAAACAGCCGTTAAAGCCGGCAGAACCCATACGGTTCAGAGCGGCGACACGCTTTACAGCATCTCCCGGCGTTACAAGGTACCTGTGGACGCTCTTTGCCGATGGAACAACATTCCGTCCGCCGAGTGCAGAAACTACCTTGTCAAGCTCGGGGAAACCATCGTCGTGGAGGGTGAATAGGGAACGAACCAATACCCTTGTTCTTGACCAATCCATACAGAGCAAAGGCTGAATCGAGCCGAACAGCAGGTATAAAACCGGCGGTTCGGTCCGGGTGCCGGTTTGAGGGAAACGGATCAAGGTCGCATACCTGCAATTTTTGATGGCCGTTTAATTGCAAGAAAGCTACCCCGATCGGTTCCCTTTTTCTTTTTTCAGAGACCGATTGATCGATATAACCTTTCGATAATAAAACGTATAAATTTTTAATGGGGTTTTTATTGTTTATGGCACGTACATTGCTGCCTATAAATAGTGTCCATTGCCAGGAAAAGACAGCCCTTGCAGGATATACGGTGTAAGAGGACGGAAGGTTTGCGAAAATACCAATATCTATACGGACCGGTACCCTCTCGTCGTTTTGGACGGTCTCTCGGAGTGGACCTGATTCCTCATAAAACATGCAGCCAGGACTGTATCTTTTGCCAGCTCGGGCGAACAACCAATAAGACCATCAGTCGGCAGCAGTATGTCCCCATCGATGCGGTGCTTGCCGAGCTTGAAGGATGGCTCAGGGTTGACGGCAAGGCGGATTACATCACCCTTTCGGGTTCCGGTGAGCCGACGCTTCATTCGGATTTCGGCCATGTGTTCGAGTTCATTCGTTCCAGGACCCGGATTCCTGCCGTGCTTTTAACCAGCGGAAGTATGCTCTGGCTGCCGGAGGTTCGGAGCGCCGCGAGCCACGCTCATATCGTAAAGGTTTCTCTGAGCGCCTGGGATCAAAACTCTTACAATTGGGTGAACCGGCCCCATTCCGGTCTGGATTTCAACGGCCTGGTCGAGGGGCAGAAGGCCTTTCGGTCTAAGTTCAAAGGAGAGCTGTGGATGGAAGTATTTCTGATGACCGGGATCAACTCCTCGATTTCAGATGTCTGCAAGATTGCCGCGTTGGCCCGGCAGATCGGGCCGGATCGTATCCATCTGAACACAAGCATCCGGCCGCCTGCAGAGGATTTTGCGGCTGCTCTGAGCACGGAGCGCCTTGGCTCTCTCGTGCACCTGTTTCATCCGGTGGCGGAGGTCATAGCCGTCTTTGATGCCAAAGAGCGCGTGGAAACCCACGCAACCAAAGAGGAGATTCATGCCATGCTGCTTCGCCGGCCTTGCACGGCATGGGACATTGCAAAAGCATTCGGCATGCATGTCAACGAAGTATTCAAATATCTCGGCGATCTGCTGCAGGAAGAACGGATCCGATCCGAGCGCATAAACAGGTCGATGTATTACACGGCTTCGAGCAAGAAGGATGACTCTCATGCCCACCTATGAATACCAATGTACGGAATGCGGCTTTTGTTTTGAGCGCTTTCAGAAGATGTCGGAAGAACCGATCACGACCTGTTGCAGGTGCAACGGCGCCGTCAGGCGCCTGATCGGTGCGGGAAGCGGCGTTATTTTTAAGGGAAAGGGTTTTTATGCAACCGATTACGCCGGAGCTTCTTCCGGATCAGGCTGCTGGGCCAGACCTGCGGTAAATGAAAAAGGGAAGCAGCGGAGATAAAGGGACAAGAAAAAATGAAAATCGCGATAACATCAACAGGACCGACGCTTGATGACACGGTGGAAGCACGCTTCGGAAGATGCGCCTACTTTTTAATCATCGATCCGGATACCCTGGAATTTGAATCGATTCCAAATCCCAACCTGACCCTCGGAGGCGGTGCCGGCTTGCAGTCCGCACAACTCATGGCCGGGAAAAACGTCTCGACCGTGCTGACGGGAAACTGCGGTCCAAATGCTTTTCAAATCTTCGGTGCAGCCGGCATCCAGGTTATCACCGGTGTCGGCGGCCGGATCAGACAGGCGGTCGAGCGTTACAAGTCCGGCGAGATGGTTGCTTCGCCAGGCCCTAGCGTGCAAAGTCATTTCGGTACGGGCAGGGGCCGCGGCATAGGCGGCGGGAGAGGCTTCGGCCGGGCCATGGCCGGTTCGGGTGCTTTGGGACCGGCAACGGATAAGCGGTCCCAATTGGACTCTTTGCCCGATAAAGAAGAGCTTGACCGGCTCAGGGAACAGGCGCGGGTACTGCGTAAGCAGCTCAATGCCGTCGAAGCCGATATAAGAAAAATCGAAGGCGAATAGGGTTTTTCTGAGCGAAATCCTTGAACGCTCAAGCGATCAGGAGCATCGAATGATTATCAGTATTGCAAGCGGCAAAGGCGGCACCGGGAAAACCACCGTTGCCACCAATCTGGCGATGTCCATTGAATCCGATACCCAGCTTCTCGACTGTGATGTAGAAGAGCCGAATGCGTTTCTGTTTATCCATCCCGATATGGAAGAGGTGAAAATCGTTACCACCCCTGTTCCTGAGGTGGATATGGAGAAATGCAGCCTCTGCGGAAAATGCGGGGAGATCTGCCGGTATAAGGCCATCGTCGTTCTTGCCGACACGGTCCTGCCCTTTCACGATCTTTGCCATAGCTGCGGAGGTTGCCGGATAGTATGCCCCGAGAAGGCTATCCGCGAAATAGGCCGTGAAGTGGGGCTCATCGAGCGGGGACACAAGGACGGTCTGGAATTCGTGCACGGAAAGCTGAGGATCGGCGAGGCCATGTCACCTCCGCTTATCAGGGAAGTCCGAAAATATACCCGGCACGGCGTCCTGACCATTATTGATGCGCCGCCCGGCACTTCATGTCCCGTGATCGCCGCTATGAAGGGGGCGGACTTTGTTCTGCTGGTTACCGAACCGACGCCTTTTGGTCTTCACGACCTCAAACTGGCGGTAGGTGCGGTCAAGGTTCTGAATATCCCTTGTGGTCTGGTCATCAACCGTTCGGATATAGGCGATAATCGGGTAAGAACCTATGCCCGGGAGGAAAACATTCCCATCCTGATGGAGATCCCTTTTGACCGGCGGATCGCGGAGGCCTACTCCAGGGGCGAGATGCTCGTGGAGGTGATGCCCGAGTGGAAAGTGCGCTTTAAAGAACTCTATTTCCTCATCACGCAGGCCCTGGAAAGAAAGGGACAGGACGAATGAAAGAGCTGGTCGTCATAAGCGGCAAGGGCGGCACGGGCAAGACGAGCATCATCGCCGCTTTTGCCTGTCTTGCCGAAAGCAAGGTGCTCTGCGATGCGGATGTGGATGCCGCAGATCTTCACCTGATCACCGGACCCCGTATCGCGGAACAGCATGATTTCGAATCCGGCCATTCCGCAAAAATCAAGGCAGATCTATGTACCGAATGCGGCCTGTGCAGGGAGTTGTGCAGATGGGATGCCATAAGTGAGGATTTTATCGTGGACCCCATCGAATGTGAAGGCTGCGGTGTCTGCCATTACTTTTGTCCTGAAAAGGCGGTTGCTTTTTTACCCAAAATCTGCGGGGAATGGTACCTCTCGGAAACGCGCTTCGGCCTCATGGCCCATGCCCGGCTGGGCATTGCCGAAGAGAATTCCGGCAAGCTGGTGACGCTGATCCGTCGGGAGGGAAAAAAGCTGGCTGACAGGCAAGCATGCGATCTGCTCCTTACAGATGGGCCTCCGGGGATCGGATGCCCGGTTATCGCCTCCATCGGGGGTGCCACGGCCGTGTTGATCGTCACCGAGCCGACCGTTTCAGGAAGGCACGATATGGAACGGGTAGCCGATCTTGCGGCCTTTTTCAAAGTGCCCGTGATGCTGTGTGTGAACAAGTTTGATCTAAACCCTCAACAGACAGAGGCGATCGAGGCGTTTGCGCATGAAAAAGGGATGCTGGTCATGGGACGGATTCCCTTTGATCCGGTTTTCACCCGGGCGATGGTGGAAGGCAAAACCATTATAGAATATGACGGTCACTCGAAAGGATCAATGGCCGTGGTGGATCTGTGGGAAAAGGTCAAAGAAAAACTCGCCATCAAATAACAGGACAGCTGACACCCGTTGATGTATCCATAATTCGCAATGTCTTGAGACATCACAATCTGGTACAAAAACGTCCCTAAGACACATTATGCAAAAAAACGCCTATAAAACCGTGGCAACCTATTTGCTGGCAGCTTTGTCGATTATTTTTCTTGTATCTTGTGCACATACTCCAGACATAGCAGGAACCTGGCGGGAGCCGGGGAAGACATCGACATTAGAATTTCGGAAAGACGGGACATTCATTGCTGTTGACGATATGGGAATGTCTGTAAGAGGTAACTACATTCTCGAAGCGAATGGAAACGTACAGTTTAGGATTAAACACCGGGACTCTTCTGTCGAAATTATAAGGGGAACCCTTACGATCCGAGGTGATGAGCTGATCGTGATTGCCGACGGGGAAAAAGAAGCTCTGATATATAAAAAAACTCATTGGTGTCCAGAATAGTCTATAATGTCGGAATGTTTTTACCCGCGTATTGGGTATTCTTGAAACGTAATGCCCGTGAAAACGGACATCCAGGGGGCTTGTTCCTGAAGCCACCCGACTGGATACCCGCTTTTGCGGGCATTACGGAACGGAGGTTCGATCGATTTGGCTCTATGAAAATCCCTTTTCATTCGTAAAGTTATCAAAAAAGCACGCATCTTTTTTGGACAAGAGTGATATTTTATAACGATTCCAGCAATCTTTCGTGGATATTGTCGAAGCCCCCGTTGGACATGATCAATATCAGATCGCCGCTGGAGGCCCGGTCCAGCAGAAAATCGATGATCGAGTCGGTGTCCGGAAAATAATGGGCGTTTTTTCCCCTGCGCTTGAGATCTTCGACGAGTTTTTCGGAAGAAAACCGCTCCGCCTCCGGAATCTTTTGCAGAAGTGGTGGTTTTCGAATGCAGACGAGATCCGCTCCGTCGAATGACTCCGGGTAGACATCTTGAAATACGGCACGCATACTCGTGTTGGTCCTAGGCTCGAACACGGCGATCAGACGTCCATTTGGATAAAATGGTTTGACCGCCTGAATCGTCTCACAAACGGCGGTTGGATGATGGGCGAAATCGTCCATGACCGTGATGCCGTTTACGACTCCCCGAACTTGCTGCCGGCGTTTTACACCAGAAAATAACCTGAGCCCTTCGGCGATTTTTTCCAGGGGAATTCCAGCTTCCTCTGCGACGGCAATGGCTGCCAGGGCGTTGTAAAGGTTGTGCTTTCCCATCAAATTCGAGGAAAAAGATCCGAAAAGTCCGCCTTGTCTGTAAACCAAAAAATCGCTCCAGGGCGGACGGATGTCGATCGGTCCTAAACGCCAGCAAGATTGCTTCGCCGAACCGTAGGTCATGATGCGGCAATTTCTGCCGTATATCAGCGCGTCGGCGTGCGGGCTGCCGTCGAATGCAAGGAGAAGGTCGTCCGCAGTAAGAATGCCGATAAATGCATCGAAAGCCGCTTTGACATGATCGATGTCATGAAATATGTCCGCGTGGTCAAATTCGATGCCTGTCAGCACCGCCGCGCGTGGATGATAGTGCAGAAATTTTGATTTCTTGTCGAAAAAGGCCGTATCGTATTCGTCTCCTTCGATGATGATGTAGTTTCCATGGCCCAGTCGGTAATTCGTCCCGAAGTTTTCCAGTATGCCTCCGATAATGAATGTCGGGTCCAGCCCCGCATGATGAAAAAGCCACGCGATGAGCGATGAGAGGGTCGTTTTTCCATGGGTTCCCACCACCACGACAGGCTCTTTTCCTGCCGAAATGAAATGGTTGACGGCCTGGGGCATGGAGCAAAACGGAATTTCCGCCTCTACCATACGGAGCGCTTCCGGGTTGTCCTTTCGGACGGCATTGCCGACCACGATAAGATCGGGTTTATGCGATAAATGGTCGGCATGGAAGCCGTCGAAAACAGCGATCGCCCTTTTATTGAGGAAGTCGCTCATGGGGGGATAGATATTCTGGTCGGATCCCGTTACCTCAAAACCCAGGTCCTTGAGCATGCAGGCCAGTGCACCCATTCCGGTGCCGCAGACAGCGATAAAATGAATCCTCCTGACATGCTTTGGGATGCTATTGTTGTACAAAGACATGATCGCGTCCTATGGAATCGGGGAAACACTCTTTCCTCTGCTTTGATTCACTTCGACGCCGGACACCCGACGCCGGTATTCTATACACGAGCCATCCGGCAGCACGCAACCAATTCTTCTGATGAATGATCTTCGCCGGCTTTGGCGTTTGCGAAATGATACGGCGCCGGCAGGGGAAATACGTCACTTTCCTGAGGAAAAAACGTAACCTGCTTTGAAATCTTGCTTTTTTAAAAAATTATGATAATTGTTGTCTTGATAAATAGATTGAAAGGCCCGTTTATTTGCAACCAAAATCTTTTGTAACCGTCTATTTTCTTCGAAAAAATGGATCGCATGGCGACCGCCTATATGTTTTTCCGAAGAAAGGCTTGACTGGTTGAGCGCCTTAGCGGGGCGTACGCCGGTCTTGCACCGGATGGCGAAAGGCCTTTGCGCCGCAAAGGGTGTCGAGTGAGCGGCTTGTTAAATGTCAGGGGGATTTGGTGGCGTCATTACGTGCTGATGGCGGGTCTCAGCGCCTTTCTATGCCTGCCATGGACCAGAAGGTTTTTTGTTTTTGAAGGGCTAAGATGGGCTTATATTTTCTTTCTCTCTTTTACGCTCTCCCTTTGTTTGACCCCTCTTTTCAGATGGATGGCCTGCCGATTCGATATTTTAGACAGGCCGGACGGCAGAAAAATGCATTCAGAAGCCACGCCGCTCCTTGGTGGCGCTGCCATATTCACGGCGATTCTTGCCGCCGTTCTGCTAAACGGCATATTCAACTATCAGATCGGAGCGATGCTTTTTGCCGCAACGATCCTGTTTGCCGTAGGGATCATCGATGATATCAGAGAGATTCCCGCCGCTATAAAACTCGCATCGCAGAGCTTGTGTGCGGTCGTCGTCATAATAAGCGGTACGGTCCTTCGCGTATTTCCAGACTATTTCGGGGCATTCTCTCAGGCATGCAACAGCATTCTAACGTTTTTTTGGCTGCTGGGCATCACCAATGCCATGAATTTTTTTGATGGCATGGACGGCATGGCGGCCGGTCTCGGAGCCGTTATCTCTTTTTTTCTTGGGGTTGTCGCATTTCAGACCCAGAATGCCTTTGCCGGCTGGATTTCTGTCGCCATGATGGGCGGCTGCATCGGTTTTTTGCCATACAACATATTAAGGAAGAAAAGAGCGACCATATTTCTCGGAGACGCCGGCAGCACGGTTCTCGGATTTCTTCTGGCCTGTGTTGCGGTATACGGAGAATGGAGGGCAGGGGATCCTGTAGTCGCGATGGCATCGCCGCTGCTCATTTTCTGGGTGTTGATTTTTGACATGGTCCACATTACCGTCGAACGTGTACGCACGGGAAAAATAGGAAATTTCAGACAGTGGATCGAGTACACCGGCAGGGATCACCTGCATCATCGCATCGCGCATGTTCTGGGCGGCCAAAAGAGAAGCGTTTTGTTTATTTACCTGATGAATGTTTGCCTCGGCACCAGCGCGGTGGTGCTGCTTCGGGCAAGGAGGATTGATGCCCTTTTGTTGCTCGGACAGGCAGCCATCATGGTCGTTTTGATAACCATACTGGAAAGACGCGGGGGCAATCTTGCCGCGGTTGTGGAAGGAAAACCGAATGGTGTCGTTTAGAGAGCTGCATAGGCCCGGTCGGAAAACAAGACAGGGGCGCTCTTCCGCGCCCCCTCAAGAGCCGCTCCGCAGATCCCCGTCGGTATTCCGCCTGCTGGCGCCCGAGACCGAGGCTGTGAAACCGGATGATTCCGGAGCAGGCAGCACCCCTTCTTCGGAACAGATCGTCTCTCTTTATGAAGAAGCTTTTGCATATTTGCATAAAGTATTTGACGCCGTAAGGCGGAAAAAAACGTTTGATCTGGCAAAAGGGAGGGCGATTATACTACAGATGGTCGAAATTGCGCCCGGCGAGGATTCTCTTTTCATCAAGGCGATGTATTTTGATAAGGAAATAGATTTTCTGATAAATAAATGCATCAACGTGGCGATTTATGCCATTCGTATCGGCCGGGAACTCGACTTCGATCAAAACAAACTGGTCGCACTCGGATTGGCCGCTTTGCTTCATGAAGTGGGGATGTTTGCAATACCCGACCACATTCTGTACAAAAAATCAAAACTGAGTGAAGAAGAATTCAGGATCGTCAAGCAGCATTCAGATTTCGGATACAAGATTTTAAGCGGACTCAGCGACAGCCCCTATGGTTTCCTTGCCGATGTGGTCCTGCAGATCCATGAACGGAGGGATGGGTCCGGCTACCCGATGGGGTTGGCAGGGGACGAAATCCATGAATTTTCCCAGCTTATCGGACTTGTCGACATGTACGAAGCGATCAGCCACTCGCGACCGCAAAGGGATAAGTTCAGCCATTTTCATGCGATAAGGGAAGTCATCAAAATCGGAAAGAAAAATTTTTCCCGAAGTCACCTGCGGGCGCTGTTGAACTGCTTTTCGGTTTTCCCGCTGTCGAGTTACGTCAGATTGAACTCCAGAGCTCTAGGAAAGGTCATCGAAACTTTTCCGGATTTTCCTCTCAGACCCAAACTTCAAATTGTCCTGGACTCCCAGGGCAGGGATGTCACAACCAAACGGATCGTTGATTTGCGTAAAAATTCATTGCTTTATATTACGGATGCCGTTCTGGAAGAAGAGGTCAAGAATCGTGGTCAAAAGCCCGCCGGCATAAGGGAGGCGCCGGAAGAATATTCGGACAAAGAGGGATTTTTTCTCCCTGAGAAATGGCAAACCGGTTCCGGGGTTACACCCGACAGACCCTTGCGGGGCGTCAGCGAGGTCTTTGCTCCGAAGCCGAAGTTTGTGTCCAGACGGCTCGGTTTTAAATTTATCGTCGGTGCCATCCTGATTCTGGCGGCATTTCTGGTTTTGTGGTGGCTTTTCCATCGGTCTGAAAGCACCAGACCTGAGAATCCGAAACCATCGGTAATCAGAAAAATGCCCCGGCAGTCCACCAGCCCAAACTCTGATTCAGGGCAAGGGGTATCCGGAAAACTCACCGGTCAAAAAGATTCTGTATAATTACGGAAAGCAAAGTCCATATGTACCAAAGCTACTGGGGATTTCAGAGTTCTCCTTTTGAAAATGTGCCTTCCCGCGCCCTGTTTTTCCGATCGTCCCAACACGAGGAAGCCCTGAGCCGGCTGCTGTATGCTATTGAAAATCGTAAAGGGGCGGCCATGTTGACCGGCGATGTGGGCTCGGGAAAGACAACGGTCAGCCGAGCATTGATGAATCACCTCACCGGAGACAAATATGATGTTCATTCTATCGTAAATCCTGTTTTGACACCCGTTGAATTATTAAAAACCATTGTGTTGAAATTGGGTGAATATTCGGATGTGGACTCGAAAACGATCCTTTGGAACAACCTGCATCTGCGCCTTTCTCGAAAAACGGACGAAAGATTCAACACGGTTCTCATCGTTGATGAAGCCCACCTGATCAAAGATCCCGATTGTCTGGAGGAGTTCAGGATGTTGCTGAACATGCAGTCCGACCGGGAGTTTTTGATTACCTTGATTTTTCTGGGTCAGCCGTCGCTGCGAAGGCACATCGCGGAATTGAGACCGCTGGAGGAAAGGATCTCTGTTCGATATCACTTGGAGCCGTTGAACCTTTACGATACGGTTCGATACATCGTTTTTCGTCTCAAACAGGCGGGGGCTGCACGAGGCATCTTTACAAAGGAAGCGATGTTTCCCCTTTACGACTACACCCGGGGGCTGCCGCTTAGGATCAACAATGTTTGTGATCGAAGTCTGTTGATCGGATTTCTGCGAAATGCCAGGGTGATCGATACGGTCTTGGTCAATGAGGCCATTGCTGACCTGACTTCATAACCGCAGGGTAGATTTAAAATGCGTATGAAAGAAAAATTGTCTGTTTATACCGTATTGCTTCTGGCGTGCTCGATTATTCTCGCGCTTGTCATCGCTGCAGGGTGCTCCGGCAAACAAACGACGAGGCAGCTCACAACCATTCCGGTCGATACCCGCAGCGAAGCGGGCGGTCTGATTTCATCGGGAAAGTATCGGGGAGTTGCGGTTGCAGACATGGATAATGACGGCAAGTTGGATGTTGTGGGCGGCGGCGCCGGAACGGTGGCGATATGGTACGGCGAAGGATCCAACGGGATGGGAGTTCCTCAGTTTGTTCCCGTGAAGGGGGAAATTCAGTCTGTGGCTGTCGCCGATTTCAATGAAGACGGATTAAACGATATCGTCATTTCCGTTCAAGGAGAATCCTCCGGTATCATGATGCTGCTCAATGCACAACGCGGAAAGTGGATTAAAGCGGTTGGACCAACGGAAATCAACAGGTATCAAGGCGTGCTTGCCGCGGACGTCAATCGGGACGGTCATTTGGATATCCTTGCGGCAAACGTGACGTCGGATGTTCAGGGGGGCGTCCAGGTATGGCTCGGCGACGGCCAGGGCAGATGGCCTAGAGAATCAGGCCCGACGGTTACGGGAACCTTTATGGATGTGGCAGCAGCGGATTTTGATGGAAACGGAACGATGGATATTGTTGCGGCCGGCTGGGGGGGGTATGGATCCCTCAGGGTCTGGCTTGGGGACGGTTCAGGAAGCTGGTCTGCTGCGGCCGATCCTGTGGCCGAAGGAAGTTTCTACGGCGTAACCGCGGTCGATCTGAACGGGGACGGTCGAATCGATGTTCTCGCAGGCACTTACAGACAAGGCGTTCGAGTCTTTCTGGGAGACGGAAAAGGCCGGTTTGTTGAAACAGCCGGGCCCCGAGTTCAAGGAAGTTTCTGGAGGGTTCTTGCGTCCGATCTGGACGGCGACGGGGTGCGGGATCTGCTGGCCAGTTCCGTGGACGGGGCAGGAATCAAAGCCTGGCGAAATGAACCAAATAAAGCGTGGTCGCCTATGGAGGGACGGTTTCCCGACAGAGGTTCTTATTATGACATGGCCGTTGGAGATTTGAATAGAGACGGCAGAGACGATATTTGCGCGGCCAGTTTCGGAGAAGGCGTCAAGATGTGGTTGGGTAAAGGCGGCGTTTCGCACCGGGCCGGGCCGACGCCGGCTGTTATGAGGGTCGATTTACAGGATCAGGCAACGCCGGAGGATGTTTTTGAAAATGATGTGTTTACAAGTAGTTCTGGATTTGCAGAATACAAGATTGGTCCCGGCGATGTCCTGGAAATAACGCTATGGAAGGGCGCTTCGGCAGTCCGGGAACTGTTGCGTGTCAAAGCCGACGGAAAAATATCCTACGGGTATGTGGAAGATATCGACGTCAACGGATCGACACCCTCGCAACTGGATGCTCTGCTGACCGAGCGGCTCAAGGAATACGTCAAAAGTCCGCGCATCGACGTGGTGGTCAAGGAATATAACAGTAAGTTCGTTACGCTGATGGGGGCTATCGGCGTCCATCGGGCCGGCGCCGGCGCCGGCAAATATGAACTCATAGGCAGAACGACCATTTTAGAAATGTTGTCCAAAGCCGGTGGTCCGACGCGGGACGCCAATCTAAGCGACGTTCGAATCAGAAGGAAAAACAACCGATCCTTCAGCGTGGATCTCTACAAAGCCATTACACAGGGGGACCTGAGCCAGGACATCGTGCTGAACGACGGTGATTTGATATATGTCCCGGCCATATCCAAAGAGTCCAATCGTGTATATGTATTCGGCGAAGTGACCAGTCCCGGCGTCTACACCTTTTCCGGATCCGAAATGCGGCTTTTTGACGCTATTTCGCAGGCAGGAGGCGTGACCGTTTTTGCCCACTCGGAAAGCACAAAAATCGTCAGGGGGGATATCACGCGGCCGGAGATCGTTTCCCCGAACCTGAAACAGCTTGTCGAAGAAGGGGACCAGACCCAGAATATCGCGCTGGCCAACGGCGACCTGGTTTATGTGCCGAGAAGTTTTATCGGGGATGTCAATCTCTTTGTCCAGCGGATCCGACCTCTCTTGCAGGTACTGTTCGCACCGGCTCAATTTTTGGATGTTTACAATATAAACGAATAGTGAAACGATAGTCCAGGCCCCTGAGGACGTGCCGGTCAAAAAGCGGGAATCAAATCCATGGCTCAATACGATGTTGATTTAAGAGATTACTGGAGAATTTTAAAGAAAAGAAAAATGATGGTGCTCCTGATGGTTTTGCTGTCGGCGGTGTCGAGCTATGGATTTGCAAAGCTCAAGGAGCCGACTCCGCTGTATGAAGCGGTTGCATCGGTCAAGATCGAACGTATCAGCACCATGGCTGATTTTTTTTCGGGAGGGTTCTGGTCTCAGAGTGAAAACATCGCCACCCAGGCTTTTATCATAACCAGCTTTCCTGTGCTGGAAAAAACGGCAAAGGTGCTTGGATGGATTCCTGATGATTTGTCGGAAAAAGACATCCGGGTGTCCAAAAGCTATCTGCCCGTCATACAGAATCTTAAGGGCATGGTTCAGGCGGAGCAGGAGGCGGGCACCAACATCGTGAACATTCGGGTGATATCCGGGGATCAAGAGAAATGCGCGGAGACCGCAAACGCTTTTGCGCAGGCTTTTCGCGACTACAATATTCAGGAAAAAAACCGCCAGACGTTTGAAACCAAGGAATTCATCGAAAAACAGCTTCGAATTACCACGGAGAACCTGAAGCGGGCCGAAGAACATCTTCGTGCCTTTAAAGAGGGGAATTCCGTTTTGGCCCTGGATACCCAGACAGCTGATAATTTAGCCAAATTGTCGGCAATCGAATCTTCCTATGAATCGGTCACGAGGGAGAAAGAATCCATTTTATCCCAACTGTTCCTAATGGAAAGGGTCCAGGAGTCCCCAAATCTTCTCGAAAAGTCGTTCTTTCCTTCAATGCAGGACGCACCGATGCGGAATCTGGTAGAAGCGGCCAGAGAGCTGGTATTGAAAAAGCAGACCTTGCTGTTCGACTATACCGAAAAACATCCGGAGGTGGTCGAAGTCACCGGTCAGTTACAAAACATTTTTAGAGAAATTAAAAAAGGATTGACGTCGCATTTGAGAGCGATGGAAGAAAGGCAGTCGGGTCTTCTGAGCAAAGTGGAGCGGTTAAAAAAAGAGAATCAAAGCATCCCGGAAAAAGCACTGGAGATGGAAAGGCTCCAGCGGGAAGTCCAGCTGCATGAATCGCTCTATTCCGAGCTAAAAGCGAACTACCAGGAAATACTGATCAAGGAGTCGGGAAAAATCGAAGAAGTGACGATTGTTCGTCCCGCCATGGTGCCGGCCGGCCCCATCAATATTCCGTCGAAAATGATGATTATCATCACGGGAAGCATTATCGGCTTGGTTATTGGTTTCGTGTTCACCTTTGTCGCCGAAACGCTTGACACGTCGATCGGAACGATCGAGGATGTGGAAAGCCTTTTGCATGTACCGGTTTTGGGTGTCATTCCTTTCTGGGGAAAAGAAGATAAGGGCCAGACCAGGCGGGATTTGTCCGCAAGGTCCAGGGATCTGGTGACCCACTATGATCCGGCCTCTCTGGCTGCAGAAGCTTTCCGTTCTCTTCGAACCAATATGCAGTTTTTGGGTTTGGATAAAAAGGGCAAGTCTTTTCTTATCACCAGTTCTTTTTTACAGGAGGGCAAGACGGCCAATGTGGCCAATATCGCGGTCAGTATGGCACAGGCAGGGGAACGGGTGCTTCTGATTGAAGGAGATCTTCGCAAACCTGTCGTTCACAAAATATTCGGGCTCGAAAAAGCGCCTGGTTTGACGGACTACGTTCTGGGCAACTACCACTGGAAAGACGTCGTTTGCAACATAACGGATATGATGCTGGGGGGATTTGAAATAGAAGATATTTTATTAACACCCGGCCTGGACAACCTCCATCTGATGACCGGCGGAATAACACCACCCAATCCTTCTGAGATTTTGCGATCCGAAAAATTCAAAGAATTTCTGTCAGAGGCTTATGAGATCTATGATTATATTTTCATTGACGCACCGCCTATTCTGCCTGTGGTAGACGCCACCGAGATCGCACCGCATACGGACGGTGTTATTCTTGTCTATAAGGTCGGCGCTATCGCAAGGGGAGTCCTTAATCGGGCCAAACTGACGATGGATAATATCAATGCCAAGGTATTGGGTGTGATTTTAAACAATGTAAAACCTGAAGTGGGACCCGATTATTTCAAGTATCAGACCCATTACTACTACGGGCCTTCGAAGGAAGCAGAGGGGAAAACAGCCGGTATTCCCCCCAATTATTTTCATATCGCGATCGTTGTCCTTGTGTTCGTTCTGCTGCTGATCGGCATGCTGTGGAAAGATATTCTGTCTCTGATAGTCCGATAGAAGAAGCAGGAGCAAAGATCCCTGAGGATCGGACGTATCCGAGCACCGGGTGGAAGCGTTTGGCCATGAAATATCCGTCGACGTTTCATGTCGAATCGATTGTATTTCCAGTGCTTGTCGTATCCATCTGTCTGCTTGCAGGGTATGCGGCGGCTCACTATTCGACCTCCAGGATTTTCTATATCATTATCGGGTTTGCTATTTTCATTGTGGCGTTCATTCACACGGAGATCGCATTGTACCTTCTGGTATTCTCGATGCTGCTGTCTCCCGAATTCGGTATGGGTGAGATAAAAGGCGGCGCCACTCTCGGCCGGGGGGCGACTCTGCGGATGGACGATCTGCTGCTGGTCATCATCGGCTTCAGTTGGCTGGCTAAAAACGCCATTAACAAAGAACTCGGCCTTTTTTTGAAAACCCCCCTGAACAAACCAATCCTTTATTATGTGCTGGCCTGTATCGTTTCCACAGGGCTGGGGATCATGGTCGGCAGAATATATGTAAAAACAGGTTTCTTCTATGTCCTGAAGTATATCGAATACTTTATTGTTTTTTTCATGGTCGCCAATTATTTGGAAAATATGGCGCAGGCCCGGCGATTTGTGTTCTGTTTGCTGCTGACCTGTTTTATCACCGCGATGATCGGCATGATGCAGATCCCGGGAGGCGGTCGGGTGAGTGCTCCGTTCGAAGGGGAAACCGGCGAGCCGAATACGTACGGAGGCTATCTGATCTTTATTGGAGCCATTGCAGGCGGATTGTGGATAAAAGTTAGGGACGCAGGACCCAGGCGATCACTTGTCATACTGATGATCGCCATTTTCATTCCCCTGCTGTATACGCAGTCCCGCTCGTCTTACCTATCCGCAGTCCCGATTCTTTTTATCCTGGCGCTCCTGATGAAGCGAAAAGCAATTTCCGTTGGAATCGTCGTGTTAACTCTGCTGCTGGCCCCTCTTTTTCTTCCACAGCAGATCAAAAATAGAATTCTCTACACATTCTATCAGAGAGAGCATCCAGGCCAGCATGTGACCGTCGGCCGGGTGAGGCTGGATACATCCACTTCGGCGAGGCTGATCAGCTGGAAAGAAGCGGTTCGGGATTGGGCAGCCCGCCCGCTGTTCGGATACGGCGTGACCGGCTATCGCTTTGTGGACGCTCAGTTTCCAAGGGTTCTTGTGGAAACCGGCGCCGTCGGCTTGACCGCGTTTCTCTTCCTATTGTATTCCCTGTTTAAGCTGGCAGCCGCAACGTTAGAATCGGTGACGACCCCCTATGGCTCTGGAATCGCAGCCGGTTTTCTGGCAGGATATGCAGGGCTGCTGTTTCATTCCATCGGGGCCAATACGTTTATAATCGTCAGGATCATGGAGCCCTTCTGGTTTATGGCAGGCGTCATCGCCGTTCTTCCCTCTTTGGAACGAAAAGAAGATGGGGCTGAAAAATATTGTGAAAATCCGTCCAATGGCGCCATGGCATCGACCATCCTGCACACATGAAAGCGCCGGTCCAAGCGTTTTAACCTGTAAACCCTCACAACTTGCCGGGCGGTCTTTCAAAATGCCAGACCTATTTCGTGTCCATCCATAGAGGAGATAGTTTCGTCGAGTTCAAGGCGGCCAAAAATTTTAATCACAGGAATACGTTAACGTATTTCGAGAATTACAATTTGAGCCCAACGCAGAAATCGGCGGAAATAGCCATTTGGGGATGGACACTATTTATCCAAACATAGGCTCGCATATGAACGGAAGTATGGAAAATAACCCGGTCCCGTCGATTCTTGCACCGGCCGGCGACAAGGAATCGTTTCTTGCGGCTCTGGCCGCCGGAGCGGATGCCGTTTATTGCGGCCTGCGGGAATTTTCCGCACGCATGGGGGCGCATAATTTTGATTTAAAAGAACTGGCCCGGCTCGTGCAATTGTCTCACGACAAAGGGGTTAGGGTATATGTGGCATTTAATTCATTGCTCAAGCCGCAGGAACTGGTGCGGGCAGGCAGACTGCTGGATCAGCTCAGCAGAGGGGGGGGGCCGGATGGGCTGATCATTCAAGACCTTTCCCTGTTGTCGCTGGTCAAACAGGTCGGGTTTCAGGGAGAGATTCACCTGTCGACGCTGGCGAATACGACTTTTCCCGAGGCCCTGAGGACCATTCGCTCCGATCTCGGTGTCGACCGGGTCGTCCTCCCTCGGGAGCTGGATATTGATGAGATTCGTTCCATGGTTCAAGCGTGTCCGGAGGATCTCGGTCTGGAGGTATTCGTGCATGGGGCACTCTGCTATGGGGTCTCCGGCAGGTGCTACTGGAGCAGCTATCTGGGAGGAAAAAGCGGGCTTCGTGGAAGATGTGTCCAGCCCTGTCGACGCAAATACACGCAGGATGGCCGTAAGGGCACTTTTTTTTCGTGTCTGGATCTGAGTTTCGATGTTCTTGTGAAAATCCTTTTACCGATGCCGGGCATTCGAGCTTGGAAAATCGAAGGAAGAAAAAAGGGCCCTTATTATGTTTACCATGCGGTGAAAGCCTATCGGTTGTTGAGAGATCACGGGAGTGATCCTGAGATGAAAAAAGTCGCTCTGGACCTGCTCTCCAATGCGCTGGGCCGCGCGGTGACGCACTACCGGATTTTGAGCCATCGCCCGCAGAATCCCGTTCGTGAGGACGACCGGCTGACATCGGGACGTCTGATTGGAAACACCGCCGGATCACTCCAAAAATCTTATTTTACCGCCAGAGAGAAAATTTTTGTCGACGATATCATCCGCATCGGCTGTGAGGACGACCCGTGGCACCGTGTCATGCGGGTTTCGGCTTATGTTCCTGAAAAAGGGCGTTTCTTTCTCAAATTCGCTTCAACGTCTCCTCCTCCCAAAGGGACCCCGGTATTTCTTGTCGATCGACGGGATAATGAATTAAAAGCGACGATCGCCGAACTCGAAAAGCAACTGAACCCTTTAAACGGATGGTCTCAAAAGGAAGCCTCTTTTCAATGCAAATTGCCGAGAAAAACCACCAAAAGATCACTTGCCATTGATATGCGGGTTTTCAGAAATCCCCAAATAGCTCGTCCCGGCAGAACGGTAGGGTTCTGGATGCCGCACCAGGAAAGTTTTTCAGTGGAACCGGCGGCTTATTCGAAGCTGTGGTGGTGGATCGATCCCGCCGTATGGCCGTCGGAAGAGGGAAAAATCAAACGCTCGATCGCGCATATCATGAATCGCGGGGGACGCAATTTTGTACTCAACGCTCCGTGGCAGTCGAGATTTTTCGAGGTTCCAAGGAGTGTCAATTTATGGGCTGGCCCTTTTTGCAACATAACAAACATTCTTGCCATCGATGTGCTGAAAAAAATGGGTTTTTCAGGCGTCATCGTGAGCCCGGAACTGGAACAGGATGATTACCTGTCGCTGCCCGTTCACAGTCCGCTTCCCCTGGGCATCGTCATTTCAGGAAACTGGCCGGTCTGTATTTCCAGAACGCTGTCCGTTCAGCTTGACGTGCGCAGACCGTTTGTGAGTCCGAAAGGAGAGCAGGCATGGATCCGGCAACACGGCATGAACTATTGGATTTATCCGAACTGGAAGCTGGACATCAGGGCCAGACGCGATGTGCTTCAAGTTGCCGGATATGTTCTTTTCGTGCATCTTTTCGAATCGGCTCCCAGGGGTGTGATAATGAAGAACCGGCCCTGCGAGTGGAACTGGCAGTCCGGTCTTCTTTAAATCCCGCCTTCCTCTTCTTTTCCCAAATCCGCTTTCAATTTTTTTTCTAGCTCTGCAAAAAGGCTTTTTTTCTTTTCCACCTGTTCCGCCTGAAGCGATTCGATTTTTTGGGCAAAATGCTTCCTGGCGTCCTGGAATTTTTTAATCTCCTTTTCGATGCCGCTTTCAGTGTCCTGTCTTGGCAAATCTTCGATCTTCAGGTGGTCCCTGATGCAGACCCGCGCACCATAAGGCCCTTCGACCAGGCCGATGATACCGGTATCGGAAAGTTTATTACAGAGAAGATGGCATTGCTCTGTCGAAAAACCGAGGGCTTGGCCGATCTCTTCAATGGAAGGAAGCGTGTTTTTTTTGTATTCCAAAATTCTAATTGCCGCAACCAGCAGATGGGCTTCTCGATACGGGTCGCTTTTCACCATGGATCGCCCTCCACGTTTAATTTTTTCAAGGTCTCATGGAATTTTTGCCGCAAGATTCGACAGCTTGACATCAATGCGCAAGAAGAGTAACATCCGCAACGATTTAGTCAAGTTGCTTTTCAACCCCCAAATCGAGCGAGAACCGACAATCAGGAGGAGAAAATGACCGAAATAATTGATGTCCTTGCGAGGGAGATTTTAGATTCGCGCGGAAACCCGACAGTTGAATCAGAGATTATCCTTTCCTGCGGAGCCGTCGGAAGGGCCTCGGTACCCTCGGGGGCTTCCACCGGAACCCGGGAGGCTCTTGAGCTAAGGGACAAACAATCCAAAAGGTTTTCGGGCAAGGGCGTCGTCAAAGCGGTCAAACACGTTATCGACGAAATCGCACCCGCCTTGCGCGGCATGGACGCTGCAGACCAGGCCGGCATAGACTCGACGATGATTCAACTCGACGGTACGCAGAATAAATCAAAGCTCGGCGCCAATGCGATTCTGAGCGTTTCCATGGCCGCCGCCAGAGCGTCGGCATCAGCCTACGGAATGTCCCTGTACCGTTATCTGGGAGGCGTGAATGCCAGGTATCTGCCGATTCCCATGATGAACATCATCAACGGCGGGGCCCATGCTGCAAACAATTTGGATATTCAGGAGTTTATGATCATACCGGTCAGTGCCCAATCCATTGTCCAGGCGGTGCAGATGGGAGCGGAAACGTTTCACGCCCTTAAAGGAATTCTGCAGAAAAAGGGGCTTAGCACGGCCGTAGGAGATGAAGGGGGGTTTGCTCCTGATTTGAAATCAAACCAGGAAGCCGTCGAACTCATCATGGAAGCGATACATTCTGCCGGATATTCACCCGGCAAGGATATCGGCCTTGCCATCGATGCCGCGGCGAGCGAGTTTTATAAAAACGGGAAGTATATTCTGAAATCGGAAAATAAAAAACTTTCGTCCGAAAAGATGATCGACTACTATGAGGCATTGATCGATAAATATCCCATTTTCTCCGTCGAGGACGGGCTGGCCGAGCAGGACTGGGAAAACTGGGCATCGATGACGGATCGTATTGGATCGTCGGTTCAGGTGGTAGGCGATGATATTTTCGTCACCAATCCCGAGATTTTCAGCAGGGGTATCGAAGACGGGATCGCCAATGCGATCCTGATCAAGCTGAACCAGATCGGGACCGTAACCGAAACCCTCAATGCCATCGAGATGGCCAAGCAGGCCGGGTATAACACCATCATATCCCACAGATCCGGAGAAACAGAAGATACTTTTATCGCCGATCTTGTCGTGGGAGTCAATGGAGGACAGATTAAAACCGGCTCCATGTCCCGAACCGATCGTGTGGCCAAATATAATCAGTTAATTCGAATCGAGGAAGATCTCGGGAAAGGCGCCGTGTTTTCAAAAGACCTGTTTTTGTCGATTTAGATTCCATGCATTGAAATTCTGATCGGCTAAACAAGCCTTTCGAATTTCATTGAGGGTATCCGTTTGGAGTAAAAGACCGGCCGGGAATTTTTTCTCCGAAAAAACGCCAGTCGGTCATCCTGGATTCAATTTTTCGAGAAGCCATTTCAAAATCTCGTCTGAGGCCCGATGGCTGCGTTGCAGGTTTTCTCAAAATGCTTACATGCTATACGTGTATGCTCCGCTTTTTCGTCAACCCGCGCCTTGCCCTCAAACCTGATCCAAGATTTTGAAACGGCTTCGAGAAACTAAACTGTTGCCATTGAGGAAAATTGATGGAGAACAAGACAAAATTCATTTTTGTAACAGGTGGCGTTCTTTCATCCCTCGGAAAAGGTCTGGCCTCGGCTTCCATCGGTGCGCTTCTCGAAAGCCGGGGCCTGCGTGTGACCATTCAGAAGCTGGATCCGTATATCAATGTCGATCCGGGGACCATGAATCCTTTTCAGCACGGAGAAGTTTTCGTCACGGACGACGGCGCTGAAACCGATCTGGACCTCGGTCATTATGAGCGTTTTACCAGCGTTCGAATGGGAATAAAAAATAATTTCACAAGCGGCAAGATCTATTACTCCGTCATCATGAAGGAACGCCGCGGCGATTACCTCGGCGGAACGGTTCAGGTGATTCCGCATATCACCGACGAGATCAAACAAAGCATTATGCTGGTGGCCGACGGCGTGGACATTGTCATTGTTGAAATCGGAGGTACGATCGGCGACATCGAAAGCCTTCCGTTTATAGAAGCCATTCGGCAGTTTCGCGCAGATGCCGGAAAGGAGAATGTGCTTTACATTCATTTGACGCTCGTGCCTTTTATTGCAACAGCCGGCGAGGTCAAGACGAAGCCCACCCAGCACAGCGTTAAAGAGCTTCGAAGTATCGGTATTCAGCCGGATATTCTGCTGTGCCGAACCGATCGATACCTCTCAAAAGAGATAAAATCGAAAATCGCTCTCTTTTGCAATGTCAGCGAGGATGCCGTCATTACGGCAAAGGATGTCGACTGCATTTATGAAGTTCCACTTATTTTCCATAAGGAGGGATTGGACAACCGGATAGTCGAGATGCTTCATATCTGGACCCGGTCTCCGCACCTGGAAGCCTGGGAGTCACTCGTTAAAAAACTAAAAGAACCCCAATACGATGTGAAAATCGCCATCGTAGGAAAATATACGAATTTGACAGAGTCTTACAAAAGCTTGAATGAAGCGCTCTGTCACGGCGGAATTCCAAACGACTGCAAAGTGAATCTGGCTTTTGTCGACTCGGAAAAGCTGGAGGACGGAGGGTGCGAAAAAATTCTGTCTGATGTCGACGGCATCCTGGTTCCAGGGGGGTTCGGCTCAAGAGGGATCGAGGGTAAAATATCGGCGGCGCAATATGCAAGGGAAAACGCCATCCCCTATTTCGGCATCTGCCTTGGAATGCATGTCGCCGTCGTCGAGTTCGCCAGGCATGTCATGGAAATGAAGAATGCCCATGGAGAGGAGTTCGACCCGCAAACCCCCTTTCCGGTCATTTACCTGATGAAAGAATGGTTTGACGAGAAAAGCGGGAAAATCCATCACCGTGACATTCACAGCATCAAGGGCGGAACGATGCGCTTGGGTGCCTGCCCCTGTCGGATCGTTGAAGGCACGCTTGCGCAAAGGGCGTATGGCGTTTTGGAGATTTCAGAAAGGCACCGGCACCGTTATGAGTTTAACAATGCCTACCGGGAGATTATGGAAAAAAAGGGGCTGGTTGTTTCCGGGGCTTCTCCGGATGGAGAACTGGTTGAAATTGTGGAGATCAAGGACCATCCCTGGTTTCTGGGATGCCAGTTCCATCCCGAGTTCAAGTCGCGGCCCATGGATCCCCACCCTCTTTTTGTTGATTTCATCCGGGCGTCTCTGGAGCGAAAGAGACGCCCGGATGAAAAAGGATCATCCCGCTGAACCAAGCGCCTTTATGCGGTTTCGCCTGTCCGATGCGATACGATGAATTCAGCAATTTTTTCTGAAGACCTTCCGAAGAGTTCCTCGATTTCAACCATCTCCAGATAGCTGTCGTCCCAGATGACGATGCTTTCCTGAACGATGTTTTTTATACGTTCGTATTTTCCTCCCAATGCGCGAATCTTGTCGGCGAGAGGGACGTCTTCTTTGAAGGAAATGTTCAACAAAAGGAGCAGTTCGATACAATTGGGCGTCGACGGCGAATCGGAGATTGCAGGAATGATGAGGATGCTCCGGTCGTCCTTTCGCCCCTTGCCGATATACACATTGCCTTCCCGAACGATGATCCGCTTGGTTCCCTTTAGCTGGTTGTCCACTTCAACGCGTGAGGGTATGGATGTTAGCATGCCGGTCTTTTTGATGATTTCAATTTTCGTGCTTTCCGTGGGTTCTCCCAAAAGGGTCAGGTTGTCGATCTTGTACAGGATGGAACCGTTGATTTTTGAAACCACGCGTTGAAGGTTCCGCAGCACGATGATATTCTTGTTGATGACCCGCGAGATATTGATCTGATGCGACTCGAGTGCCTCAAACAGGATGCCTTCCAGTTTTTCCCTGATGCGGCTGGTTCCAACGGTAACCGTCTTGGCCTGGTGTTTGATGGCATCGATGGGACGTGACAGGCAGTTGATGGCCTCTCCGATGCATTCAAAGAGCGTGTCCAGCATATTCAGGGCCGTTCCCTTCTTTCCGAAATCAAGTTCAAAATCAGGGATAGGCAATTTGCCTGCAAGGTATTTCAGCAGCAGCGTCATGTCCGACACCGCTTCGAGCCCCATGGCTATGGGCAGTCGATTCGAAGACTTTTTTCTGCGGAAATTTTCATAAAATCGAACAATTGTTTCCCTGAACGATTTTTCAAGAATAAGTTCATAAAGGCTTCCCCCGCTTTGAGTTGTCTCCACGATGGTTTTCTGAATGTCTTTTCGAAATCCATACAGGAAACTCGACCCCTCATTGATTGCAAGTGCGGCATAATATCCCCAAATATGGCCGACCAGCGCATTTAAAATGGGTGCGAAATGTTCGCTGACAAAGGGGACATGAAATACATCCGCGGCATAGGGGCTAAACCTGTTTTCCCCCTCATTTGCAATGACCACCGGAGTAGCCTTATGGGCGTGGAATATAGCGGTATCTTTTATAATGTCGCCGATGACCGTATCTCTTACACCCGCCGCGCAAACGATGATAAGCGGTTCGGATGAAAGATCGATATGCTTTTTGTCTTCTACGAAGTCGGACGAGATGGTTTTATAACACAGCTCACTGAGTTTAATCCTGATTTCATCCGCAGCCGCTTTGTTGGGCCCGCTTCCGACCGCGGCCCAATGCGCTTTGGTCAAGGCAAGCCGTTTTGCCGAAGCGGCGATTTTATCACGCATTTCAAGGATGTTGCGCATATACGAGGGGATTTCCAGTAGCTCCTGGATCTCTGAGGAAACAAATTCATCTCCCCGGCGTTTTTTTAAGACCGCCATGAAAAGGCCAAGGATCGCACCGGCGACGATTTGAGCATAGAACGCCTTGGTGGAGGCCACGGACATTTCAATATCGCGGCCGCTGCTGGTGTAAATAACCCCGTCGACTTTAAAGGTGATGTCCGAATCCCGTCTGTTGACGATGGCCAGGGTGTGCGCTCCCTGGGCCTTTGCCATATCGATGGTGCGATTCGTGTCGGTGGTGGTGCCGGATTGTGTAATGGCGATGACGAGACAGTCCGACATCGCATCCGGTCGGTTGGATTTGTGCAGCTGAAAGCCGCTGAGTTCGGAAGCTTTCAGTGCGCTGATGAGAATGGACGGATCATCGAGGTAATACGACAGAATGTTTGCACACGCGAGCCCTGCAACCCCTGCAGTGCCTTGCCCCACAAAAAAAACCCGCCGAATCCGGTCCGCCGCCCAGGCGGTTCGAAGGCGATCCGGAAATGCGCGTTCATCCAGTAAGATGACCCGCCGGACGGCGTCATCCTCTTTGATCTTCCATCGATTCTGAAGCGTTTTTTCAACGGAAACAGGGGATTCGGAGATTTCTTTTAAAAAGTAATGGGCAAATCCCTGCCGGTCGATATCCCGGGAGGTAATTTCCGTCTGTCTGATGTCCTTTTCCTGAAGATCTATCCGGGTGCCGTCATAAAACATCGCGGTGATTCCGCTCAGTCCGCCGCAGGCTTTTTGGTCAAGGATGAATATCTGTCCCTGGGTGGGGCCGTTTTTCCCTTCGATGATCTTTTCTCCATCCATTTTGATGAAAAACGGGGTTTCTTCCACAAACCCGTATACCTCGGATGTCGGCATGTAATGGTCTTCAGCCAGTCCGATAAAAATGGTCTGGCCGCTGCCCTTCTGGGCGAGAAAAAGCTTGCCCGGGGCGAGATCGGTATGCATGGAGATGGCATGGGAGCCCTTAAAGTCATTCACGGCAAGGCGAAAGGCCTCCAGAATGTCGTTTCCTTTTTTCAGATACCATTCCGTCTGCAATGGGATAATCAGGGTGTCCGTAGTGACTGAGTTGTTGAACTGGATCTGGTTTCCATGGGGCTCAAGGGAGGCTTTGAGTTCATGATAATTGTCTATATCCCCGTTTAAGCAGACATGAATAAGGCCTTTTTGGTCTTTGAGACGGCGGTTGGCGTCGTTGTCGATGGGATGACAATTGGCTTCCGTGATCGCACCGACGGATGCCCAGCGGGTGTGGGATAGAATGGTATAATGGGTGTGGGGAAAGGCGGTCAGGAGATGAAGGATTTCATCGTTTCGAATTTCGGAACGCAAAAAGGCGATATTGTCCCCGAGGTTTCCGATTTCAGCCGCTACCTTGTAAGTTACAGCGACCGCGACCTGATCTTCGGTGGATAGATCTTCTGTTTTACCAATGGTGAGGGTTGCATTTAACAGGGGTGTTTGTTCCAGACGCCGTCTGAAAGGATCGGACAGCTGCCTGTCATTGAGAATTTTTTGGAATCTTTCGAAATCGCTTCGATTCATGAAAAACAACAAAGAAATACCGGCGGAATCGCGACCTCGGACTTCAAGGCGATCCAGGCTGTTTAGAACCGCGTTGATCTCTTTGTATACCCGAATGACGCGGGGATCGGGTGTTTTGTCTGAGCGGCCCAGAAGATCTTTTATTTTCCCTGCATTGTCGAGCAGATCGACCTGCAGGCACCAGTGGGCATCCTTGAGTTCTTCAATGCGTCTGAATATGAGATCGACGTCCGCCGTGCCGAGATATCCCATTTGTTCGGACAGATGCCGTTCCTCATCCACTATGATGCGATAAAGACGCTCGGCTTGTTTCCGTATCTTTTCCTGAATGGACGAACTGGTGTAGATTTCACAGAAATGGTTGCTGGTTTTAAACGATCTGATTTCTTGAATTAGAGCGGCTGTGTGTTCCAGCCCGTCGATATATGCTTGTGACACAGACAGGCCGTTTTCCCTGTGGTGAGCCAAACCGCTTGCTTCGATTCGATCCACAAGTTTTTCCAGCCGGCCGGTATCTATCGAACAGGATGCCGAAGCCGCGGGTAACCGGGCCACGATGCCGGCGAGTCCGCAGGAAAGGTAACCGGTTCTGACCGGAAAAAACACGATGCTGCCCGCTGGTTTGCCGGAGATGTTTTTTCCGATATATACCGCAGAGTTCAGAAACGAAACCGACCGAAAAAACCATTTGCGGCAATGTGCCATGAGATGCTTGATCGCTTGACCGATGACGAGACAATCGAGGAAGCTTGCGAATGCAATTTTCAGGGGCATGGAAGATTTCTCCACAAGAGATGTTTTTATACTGATCCGAGCGTTTTTATTTATACATCATTTCAGGTCGCCGTTCACAGGGACCGGATTTTCCGGCCGCAACAAAGGGTTCACCCCTCTGCCGACGGCAACAGGCCTTTGCGACAACTCCAAAACAGCCCCGGAGACGGGCGATGTTCAGCGGTAGAGAACGGCTTACATTTGTCGATAAATATCCTTTATTTTTTCCCTGGGCATCTTTTTTTTCCAGTCCGAGCCCAGGGCGTTCTGCCACAGCGGTTCCAGGATCAAGGAAACATCGATCATCTTTTCAAGACGTTTTTCATCGAGATCCGCAACAACTTTTCGTGGCAGCTGAATGCGGTTTCGCTCAAGCATTTCTCGAAATTCACGAACCCCTTCAGGGTAATATTTCTCGAGGCGGTCGAAGGCAATGCAATTGCCGATGCCATGATGAATGCCCAGAACGAACGAAAGGCCGTAGGAGAGAGCGTGACAGATGCCGACCTGAGAATAAGAAATACTCATTCCGCCGAAATAGGAAGCCATCATCAGTTTGTCATCTTCGTCGGGACCGCCATTCAGGAACACCTCTCGGCAAAGGGCCAGGGCCTTTTCTCCGTATGAACGGCTGAACATATTGATGAATCTGCCGTTCAGAGACTCGATGCAATGGATATAGCAGTCCATGCCCGTGTAAAACCGCTGGCTGCCGGGTGCGCCTGAAATCAGGTCCGGGTCGAGGACGATCTGATCAAAAACGGTGTAATCCGAGTTGATGCCGAGCTTTTTTTGAGGTCCGATGAGTACCGTGGTTCGTGAAACCTCAGCGCCGGTCCCCGACAGGGTAGGGACACCCATGTGGTAGACCGCCGGATGTTGAACCAGATCCCAGCCCTGGTAATCAGCGGCGGAACCCGGGTTGGTCAGCATGATGGCAACGGCTTTGGCAAGATCCATGGCGCTTCCCCCGCCGATCCCTATGACTCCGCCGGCAACTTGTTTTGAATCGACTTCCACATGGGATCTGATCCGGCGGGTCAACTGGTCCACGTAAGCGGTCGTGGGTTCGTTGTCCACGTTGATCCATAGCAGCATGTCGTGCTTTTGTAATGGTAACCGCCTTTCCAGCACGCTGTTTTTAAATACATCGTCCACCAAAAACACCATGCAGGAGCCGGCTTCCTTCCGGTTTTCCAAGACAATATCGTCCAGCTGATTGAAACAACCCCGTCCGAACACTACACGTGATACCACTTTGAAATTTCTAAACATATTTTCCTCTTACCGGCTGCCGAAAATTCGGCGCCGAATGCCTCCTCCCATGCGCCTGCGTTGGCAGGGAGTTTTAAACTATTTAAGATTTTTACCGGTTTCAAGGATCTTTTGGATTCGACCGTCCAGTTCGTCCGGTGTCCAGGAAAGCTTGATCTGCATCGAAATCGTCCGACGCATGATGCCGTCGGATCGGGCAAGGTCAACGGCGGCATAATCCGGTCGATAGTCGAACATCTCTATGGGAAGCCCGGCAGGGGATGCAAGGGTTTTTAGATGATCCCATTGCCGGTAATAATGCCAGTTGTTGTCATACCAGTAAAAACATCCGTCGATTCCGGCTCTGTTCAGGGCGGCATGTGCCTGCCGGGCCTTTTCTTCGCCGGCAAGACAAAAAGACAAAAAGGTGGCCGAGTCACCGGATTCATCCGGTATTTTTCTGAATGAAACGCCGGTCCATTCCGATAGTGCGCCCTTAATGGCTTTTTTGTGTTTGCGCTGCACCTCGAGCATTCGATCCAGCTTTCTCAGTTGTGCGAGCCCGACGGCTGCATTCAGTTCACTTATTCTGTAATTGGTGCCCAGGATGGGGTGATTTTCCTGACCACGGTCGCATCCGATATGATCGTGACCATGATCGGCGTATGCCTCTGCCGTACGGTAAAGAGTATTGTCGTTCGTGACGACGGCACCACCTTCCCCGCAGGTGATCGTCTTTACCGCATCGAATGAAAAACATCCCGCCTGACCGAAGGTCCCAACGGATTTTTCATTGAAAGTGGCGCCCAGAGACTGGCAGGCATCTTCGATTAAAAGCAATCCGTTTTCATCGCAGAAACTTTTTATTTCGATTACCTGCGCCATTGCCCCGCACATATGGACGCATAGAACAGCCTTGGTCCGAGGGGTGATTGCATTGGCGATGGCATCCGGGTCGAGGCATAATGTATCGTCTATGTCCGCAAAGACCGGAACGGCGCCTGCTGTAAGAACAGCCTCAATGGTTGCGATAAAGGTAAAAGGTGGAACTACGACCTCATCCCCGGCGCCGACGCCGGATGCGGCCAGCGCAACATTCAATGCGGCGGTGCCGCTGGAGCACAGATGGCAGTATTTGGACCCAATCCGTTGCGATAGCTCCCTTTCAAATGTTTTTGCCTTCCAGTGTCCTTGCCTCTGATGGTCAAATCCGTATCGAAAGAGAACCCCTGTGCGAAGGACATCCTGAACCTCTTGTCTTTCCTTTTCGTCAAACCATTCAAATCCCGGCATCCGTTGCCTCCCGTGGGCGTGATTTCCACCCTCTTTTACCGAGTCATCCTATGGCAGGCCGGAAAAGGCGGTCCCCATCGGCAAAAAATCAGCCTTTGCCCGTCTCCCCTGGCTTCGTATTTTTTGTCGCAAAATGGTCCTCGAAAAACTTTTTAATCAGCATCCGGGCGTACCGGTTGGAGCGTGTTCCGATAAACTTTTCATGACCGACGACGATCGAAAGAGCCAGTTTTGCAGGGCCCTGCTTTTCTTCCGCAAAGCCGACAAACCAGTCGAAGTGCACATTTCCCTCATTGCTGGAAATGGAACCGGTTTTGCCGCCGATATTGAGTTTGGATAAAACAGGATCTTTTTGATAGCCCCTGAAGGCCGTTCTGCAGGTGCCCGAGCGGATCGTTTCAAGCATCATCGCTTTGAGTATTTCCGCAGTAACCGGCGAGCATATATTGTCGATGTGCCGGTACCGGCTGCTGTAAATCAAATTCCCGTCGCCGTCGAGAATCCGGTCGACGACGGTCGGCGCAGGCATCCTGCCGGCGTTGAGCACACCGGAGCCGATCAATACACCGTGTATCGGGGATAAGCCCGTTTCCCGGTTGAAACCGCTGGCGACTTCAGCCCACTGATAGGGTTCTTCCGTCAAATCGATGGAACTCGGCGAAATGGGGAATTCAAAGGCGAGCGTTCGATTGAAGCAAAAGGCATCCGCATATTCCGCAAGCCCCGATTTCTTTAAATATAACATTCCGATTTTTCCAAATACGGGATTGACCGATTGCGCAAAAGAATCCCTGAGGCTTATTCTCTGGGAATTGCGGTTTGTCTTTGATTGAATTTGCGATTTATGCAGTGTATATTTCCCGCCGTTGTATGTAAAGGTGGTATCGGCTCTAAAACCGCATTTTTCGATGCCGGCTGCAGCCGTGACGATTTTAAAAATGCTTGCGGCCGGAAACCGGCTGTCGGTGCACGGGTTGTTTCGGGCGTTGATACGATCGTATCCGACCATGGTCAATATTCTTCCCGTGGTCGGGTCCATCGCGACGATACCGATATAGCGCGAATTGTTCCGATCCAATCGTTCCAGCATATACTCATGCATCGATACATCGAGTGACGTATCCGCATATAGAGTTTGTTGCCCATCTCGGATGTCTATTCTCGACATTTTCGAATTCAGCAGCGGATATCCCTGCAGGAGCGTCTGGACATCTTTTTTATCCAGCAGTCGACCGGAGCTGTAAATCCTGGGCGTGTTTTTTTCATGCGCATCGGCTGTCGTCTTGGTGCTGGTGCCGTCACCGAAGTTCCGGGTCAGATAATCAAGGACGGCCGAAACGGTAAGGATCAGCAGCGCAGGCAAAAACAAGAAGGTGAAAAGCCGTTGAGCGCGCTTTTTACGCGTCGCCTTTTTTTTGAGTGTGGCCTGATAATCTCTCCAGTTTTGCATCATTTCCTTCGGCTTCAGGTCGCTATTTCGTTATAACAGTTTGGTGCCCCTGAAAGGTTCCCATGATCAGGACAGAGACGTTCCAGGGGTTACGACCCTTTCCGTGGTCAGCAGGACCTGTCTGCTTTTATCCGTTGCAGTCAGGGCCATTCCTTCTGAAACGATGCCCATGATCTTTGTGGGTCTTAGATTTGCTACAACGATGATCTGTCTGCCGACCAGGTCTTCAGGCGCATAGCTCTGGGCGATACCCGCGACGATCGTTCGCTTTTCCCCCATGTCAACATGAAGCTTCATCAGCTTTCTGGCTTTCGGTACGGCTTCTGCATGAAGTACCGTGGCCACTCTCAAATCGATTTGGTTGAATGTTTCGATTGAGATAGGCGCTTTGCCTTCCGGGGCGTTGAATCTCGAGGCCTCTTTTTTTGCCAATCGGGTTTTTACCTCGTTGGCATCGATCCTCGGAAAAAGGATAATCGATTTGGGAAGCGTCGAACCAGGTTTCAATCCGCCCCAGTTTTTGAGGCGCTCGAGAGAAAAAAACGGCGCATTCGCATCTCCTCCCAAATGCCTGTGCATGGTTGCGGCGGTGTCCGGCATAACCGGATAAATGAGACCGGAAATTATTCTGAGTCCTTCGAGGAGATTGTAGATCACCGCTTCCAGTTGGTTCCGCGTCGCTCTTTTTTTCGCCAGCTCCCAGGGAGCGGTGACGTCTATATATTTATTCAGCCGGTTGATAAACTCCCAAACTTCGGTAAGGGCTTTGTGGAACAGAAAGCTTTCCATGGAGGATTGGAATTCTTCTATTGTCTTTAAGGCTTCTGTTTTCAGTCCCAGCTGGAATTCTCCCTCGACGTCTCCATCGCTCTGGGGGACGACGCCATTGAAATACCTGTGGGTCATGGCAAGAACCCGGGAAAAAAGATTTCCCAGATCATTGGCCAGATCGGAATTGATTCGCTGAACCAGGGCCGCTTCGTTGAAGCCGGCGTCAAGGCCGAAAACCATTTCGCGCAGAAGAAAATATCGAAATGCATCGAGCCCATAGATGTTTTTGAGATCGAGCGGTTCCACGACATTACCCAGGCTTTTGGACATCTTGCTTTCGTCTACGTTCCAGTATCCATGAACATTCAGATGTCTGAACAGGGGAATTCCTGCGGCTTTGAGCATGATCGGCCAGTAAATACCGTGGGGTTTGAGAATGTCTTTGGCTACTATGTGCTGGGCATGCGGCCAGAACTTGTGATAAAGTTCTCCATCCGGATACCCGAGCGCCGAAATATAGTTTAAGAGCGCATCGAACCAGACATAGGTCACATAGCCGGCGTCGAAGGGAAGTGTTATTCCCCATTGGAGGCGGGTTTTTGGTCTGGATATACACAAATCTTCGAGGGGCTCCTTGAGAAACGACAGGACTTCATTTCGATATCGCTCGGGTCTGATGAAATCAGGATGACCGGTGATATAATCGACCAGCCAGTTCTGATATTTGCTCATTCTAAAAAAATAATTGGATTCCTTGATGATTTCAGTCTCTGTTTCATGATCCGGGCACTTGCCGTCCATCAATTCCCTGTCGGTGTAAAAGCGTTCACATCCAAAACAGTACTTGCCCTCGTATTCGCTGAAATAGATGTCGCCCTGGTCATATATCTGCTTTAAAATCTGCTCAACGACGACTCTGTGGGCGGAATCCGTCGTACGAATGAAATGGTCGTAGCAGATGTTGAGCTCCGGCCAGAGGCCTTTAAAAAGGTTGCTGATTCGGTCGACATACACCAGCGGACTCAGGTTTTCTTTTTTCGCGGCCCGTACGACTTTGTCACCGTGTTCGTCGGTTCCGGTGAGGAAAAACGTATCCCTGTTTTCCATGGCATGATACCGTACGGTAACATCCGCGACGATCGTCGTGTAGGCATGACCCAGATGGGGTCTCGCATTGACGTAATAGATCGGTGTCGTTATGTAAAAAGGGTCAGGCATTTTTTCCTACTCCTTTTCTTCTCTTGATACGTTGTTCGGATCCATTTCGATTTCGGCGTCGTTTTCCGGACGGACCGTTGTCCGGTTGCCGATGATGTTATGCTGAACCACTTTGCCCTTGTCGTCCGGCGTGTCGACCATGCTTTCCATTCTAAGCGACCGGCTCTTCAAGGATTGGTAAAAATCGTTTTCATAGTTGAGACAGCACATCAACCTGCCACAGAGTCCGGAGATCTTGGTGGGGTTCAGCGAAAGACTCTGCTCCTTGGCCATGCGGATGGAAACCGGCTCAAATTTATCGATAAAAGCCGAACAGCAGATTTCTCTGCCGCACCTTCCAATACCGCCGCACATTTTGGCCTGGTTTCGGATGCCTACCTGCCGCATTTCAATCCGTGTGCGAAATTGTTTCACCAGCGTTTTTACCAGCTGTCGGAAGTCCACCCGTCCTTCCGCGGTAAAGAAAAATGTCAGCCTGCTCGAATCAAACGTGCTTTCGACACAAAAAAGATTCATGGAAAGACCAAGTTCACGAATGGATTTTTTGCAATAGTTGTAGGCCTCTTTTTCCAGCTCCAGATTTTTTTCCTGTTGCCGAAAATCCTCTTCGTTGGCGAGGCGGGACATTTTTTTCAATAGCCGGTCAACCGGTTGGTTCTCGCAGGAAACAGGAGGCACGACTACGATTGCGAAGCCCAGTCCCTTTTCGGTTTCCACGATCACCTGGTCTCCCCGTTTCAATACAAATGCGCCGCAGTCAAAGTCATATACTTTTCCTGCGGGCTTAAATTTCACGCCGACTTTTTTCATATTCTAAACAGTTGCGAGACAAAACATCAAAACCTCCAATGTCAACCTGGAATTGAAGTTGGATTGGATGTTTTTTCGAGCGGTCTCGATGGCTTCGATTTTTTTCAAAACAGTTTCCGTGTCGGTTGTTTTCGAAATGTTTCGAATGGATTCTGTAAAGTCCTGGTTAATGATTTTTCCGGGTGCAAATCGGTATATCACCAGATCCCTGTACCAGCTCTCCATGACTTCGAGAGAGTCGGTCCACAGCCCCTTGTCCTTTGACAGGTTTTCTGCAATCGCCAGCAGAGATCTTCCGGATTTTGCCGTCAGGGCACTCAATTCTCCAATCAACCAGTTTCTTTTGGCGATCCATCCGGCCCTCGCCATGGTCTTTGCCTTTGAAAGACTGCCGCTTGTGAGTTGCGCGATCACTTTTGCTGTATCCGGCTCCAGCCCTTGGTCCTCCCTCAGAATTGAGATCAGGCTGTCTGTCGATATCGGGTTGAACCGTATGTGCTGACACCGGGAGGCAATGGTCGGCAAAAGATCCGAACGCTGCAAAGCTGTGAGAATCAAAAGAGTTCGCTCCGGCGGCTCTTCAAGAATTTTAAGCAGCGCATTGCCCGCTTCCAGATTCATCGCCTGCGCATCGGAGATGATACCGACGCGCCACTTCGCTTCATAAGGTTTCATGGTCAGCGTGTGGCACAAGTTGCGGACCTGAGCGATCCGAATGATTCCGTCTAAGGGCTTGATTTCCAATATGTCGGGATGGTTGCCCGATAAGATTTTTCTGCAAGACCGGCAGAGGAGGCACGGTTTTTCACCGGGGTTTTTTTCATTTGTCACGGGTGAATCATCTTCCCCGTCGCCCCTGTGAGAATATCGGGACTCCGTGCAGTTGCATGCCATGGCAAAGGTTTTTGCCGCGGTTGTCTTTCCGACCCCTTCGATGCCCGTAAACAAAAGCGCATGGGGAACGGCGTCTTTTTCGAGGTATGCTTTCAGCGCCTGAAGGGGCCGCTGTTGATCTAAAATGGATTCAAATGCACACACCGGCTAAACCATCTCTCCTGTCGGGATCGATAGAGATCTGTTCGAAAAAGGTCGGCACCCATTATATTCCGACCTGTTGCCCTTATTGTATAAAACTCTTTGAAATCGTTGTAAAACGGTGCCGTATTACCCAAAACCGCACGTATAGTCAAGTGTCCATCCATAGATGGCATGTTTCGGCCCAGGCCGGCGTTCTCGCGTTCTTGTCAATCCTCGACGAAGCCAGCGCCTGCGGTTGCAAAAACGCTACGGCCTTGGCCTGAACCACCATTTCTGAATGGACACGAATCAGGCGCTCATGACCATATTCCTGGAAGGATTTCAATGTCTTTCTCATCCACTTCAACCCCCGCAAACTGGCCCAGTGCCTCGATGTTCACGATGACGCGCCCTTTTCCGCGATAACGGATGAATGCCCCGCTTACTCCGGAAAAAGGTCCATTCACCACCATGACGCGATCTCCCTTTTTGAATCTTGTTCCGGTAAAGATCGGCTGATCCACCAATACCATTATTTTCAGCGACTCGATGGTTTCCCGGGGAACCGGTATGGGGCGATCTTTGTTTCCGATCAAACGTACGGCGCCGATTGTCTTTAAGATTTCGATATGTTCATATGGATTCAGGTCCGTTTTTACAAACAAGTAGCCCGGGAAAAGCGGCACATGAATCAATAGTTTTCGATCCCGGCGTTTGCTTGGAACCCGGACTTTGGGCAAAAAGACTTCCAGGGACTTTTTCAAAAGCCCTTCACAGACCACATTTTCAGCCCTGCTTTTTGTATGCAGAACATACCAGGCCTCCTTGAGAAAATCTGATTTCATATAGTTGCATGTTATCATAGAATTCAGCTACCGTCCATGTTTTGCCGTCGCCTATATCGTGAACCGTGAACCGTAAATCGTAAATCGTGAACCTCTTATCAAAAAACCCTGCTGCCATGCGGTTCGTCGAAGCCGGTTCCAAATTGACCGAGTCCGTGAAGGTTGATCCTGAACTCGAATCGCCGATCATCTTCTTCTTCGGAGGCGGTCACATCGATCGACCAGCACTGGGATTGATACAGAAATCCGTATGCGGTTTTTATCACGTTGTGACTATAAAGGTCGGCCTCGTATTCGGAGTAGACGGACAATTTGCTGTTTATCCTGAAAAAAAAATTAAAATATATGTTTTCCCCGACATCCCTTTCGTACCGATGTTCGACATAGGCCCTGTCGCCCCTGATGTCTGCAAGCTGCATGGCGAGGTTGTGGGTCACAAATTCGTTGTCGTAGGTGCTCCATCCGGCATCCGACAGGATCGACAGGTAGTAAAAGGGAATCAGTTCGAGTTCGGCTTCCACCGGCAGGAAGGGCTTGGGATCTTCATCCCTCCATCTGTTGACGTCAAAGCTTTGGCCGATTTTCAGGCGACATAAGTGGTTATACATATATTCTTCCGCCGGCTTACCGACCAGCTCGTCGTCGGCATTTTCCGGGGAGGAATGATCCCGGGTTTTCGGCTTTTCGGCCCTCGATGTGAATGTATTGGTGATGGAATAGGTGATGAGGTTTTCTTTTTCGATTCGGTCGATGTCGTCGAAAAACGGATAATCCTCCTGATCCAGCTCAGGGATATAATCATAGAGGATCTGGGGCTGAAGCGTATGCTTGATGCGGTTGATGGACGAGGATTCGATGCCTTCCGAATGGACCTCAAAAATACGGTAAAGATCCGACGCCAGATCGACCTTGATATCATAGAGTGCCCGGTTCGATTTCCAGTCCGCATCATTGGATGCGCCATCGTCTTCATTGATCTGCCATACAGTTTCCCTCAGCCCGATAGAAGGTTCGAACGTAAAATAATTTTTAAACCTGGACGGCAGGTATACCCTGGGATAAATATCGGCACGATGTCCAGTGTCGCCCTCCTGTCTGAAAAAATGAACATATTCGGTGGAAAAATCATAATAGACGGGACTGCCGAATACAGGCTGTTTAAAGCCGGTAAATTCGAAGAATGGAAGTTTTTGCAGGGTTGCATCCGAACCGCTCTGCCTTCGAGCCACAACGTCGTCATACCAGCGGGCTTCTGCGTTCATACTGTAATTGTGCCAGCTTCTGGACAGATTGAACCTGTTTACCCTGACCGGATCGTTGTATTCGTCCAACTCTCTGCCGAAAGTTCCAATAAAATAGTTTTCGGTTTGATCGAAGCCTGAATAGCCGTTTTTAAACTCGTTCAGGTAATCCTGGTCACTCACGATGTCCAGGTCCAATTTGGCGGTGAATTCCGCAGGCAGCCCATGATTATGCTTCATTCTGAACCAGTAGCGGTCCGGGTTCGGACGGGGTGCGGCGTCATCGTCGTAGCCCCAGGATTCACTCGCATCCGGTGTTCCGTCATCGATCTTCCGATCGTCAAGATAATCGAACATCATGGTTCCCCTGGAAGCTTCATCCAGGACGTACCGGTACTCTGCGCCGAACTTGGTACCGCGCTTTTCCATGTAATGTCCATAGATCGTGGCATCCGTATTTTCGTTGATCGCCCAGAAAAAAGGCTGGTTATATTCGATTCCTTTTCGATCCGAAGAACTGAATTGAGGAGGTAAAAAGCCGCTCTGGCGCTCCGATTTCAATGGAAAAACCATAAAGGGGGAATAAAGAACCGGAACTTGTTTTGCCCACAGGGTCGTACTCCATGCGGTTCCATATCCTTCAACGGTGGCTTTTAGGTTTCTTCCCGTGATTTTCCATGCCGGTCGGTCGCCGTCACAGGTCGTTACCGTAGCCCTTTTTACGGTATAGGTTTCTTTGCCGATCTTCTTTATAACATCTCCCCGGATGTAAAAATGGTTTGCCTTGAAAAAGAGCGTGGCGTCATATGCCGTACCCGTTTCCGAGTTTAGATCCATTTCAAGTCTGCCGGCGATCAGGCTGTCTTGACCTGCGATGAGCGTTACATGGCCGTCGGCGTAAACTTCCATGTTTCGGTGATCGAAGCGCACCGTATCGGCGGAAAGCCGGCGGTTCTTTTTGGTTATGAGGACATTGCCCGTTCCGATGTACTGGTCTGTCTTTTGGTCGTGTCGAATTTCGTCTGCAGTGATATGCCACGGCGCTTTCGGATCATCATCGTCCGAATAAAGATCCCGACCGGCTTTTTCGGCGGCGTAGGCTGTCATTTGAAAAAAAAGAATCAGCGCAAAAAAAGTGGCAAAAGAGCGGGTGACGCGCAAGGCGGGCATCCGTGTGTGGTACTGAATTCGGCAGAACCGGAACACCCCGTATTTGTGAAGTCGCGGCATCGATCGGTAGCATCCTCTGCGGGACAAAAGCACTTTGCCATACGGGTTGTCGCCCGGTCTGTCTGCGAGTGCATTCTTTGCGGCGCCCCTTGCCGCGCAGCAGGTATAACCTCCTGAATATTGTTAGAAATTTATATAAACCGATTCCATCAAAAAATCAACAGGAAGTTGGGGGAATTCCCTTCTTTCCAAAACGGACGACTTGATGTATGAAAAGAGGTTCAAGGCTAAAAGGTTAAGGTTAAGAGGTGCCGGGTTCAGAGGTTTAGGGTTCAAGAAAATGATTCAAACAGTAGCAGGTTCTTCCATGCATCACAAGGTAACCTTGAACGGTGACTCTGAACCACTAAACCCTTGCAGACCAACCTGGGACGGTGAGTTAAAAAACGTGCGATGAGCCGGAAATATGAATATTCTGCTGACAAATGATGACGGTATTTGCGCCGATGGCTTGTGGGCGCTATACAGAAGGTTTATCAAAAAACATAAAGTGGTGGTGGTCGCGCCTGATCGCGAACGCAGCGCGGTCGGACACGGCATTAGCTTGAACAGGCCGCTTCGCACCGCCAGGTTCAAAGCCGACGGAGGTTGCAAGGGCTTTGCCGTCAGCGGCACCCCCGTGGATTGCGTGAAACTGGGTATTCTGGAGCTTCTCGATGTCAAACCGGATATGGTTATATCAGGGATAAATGCAGGAGCAAACGTGGGCGTGAATATCAATTACTCCGGTACGGTTTCTGCGGCGAAAGAGGCGGCTTTGTATGGAATTGCCTCTATTGCGGCTTCCCTATCCGGACGAAATCAGGTACATTTGGAAGAGGCGGCTCGATTCGTGGAGATGTTGGCTGAAGCCATATGGAAGCACGGCCTTCCCGCAGGTACCCTGCTGAATGTCAATTTTCCGGACAAACCTTCAAAGGAAATTTCCGGAGTGCGCATCAACCGTCACGGCACCACTTTTTTTTCGGAATACGTAGAAAAGAGAATCGATCCGAGGAGTCGTACCTATTACTGGCACGGATCCTATCCCATGCCTTCGAGCGACGACCTGAATATCGACGAAACGGCATTAAGCCGGAACTACATTTCGATCACACCCATCAAATGCGACATGACCGACTATACCGCCATGGAGGCGATCAAAGACTGGAAAATCGATGAAGAAATCGGCAAATAGTATCTGAACGAAACCCCTCCCTTTTTCAAAGGGGGGTAAGGCATTGTTCACCGTTCAGGGTTTCCTTGTTGCGTTGGGTGATGACGGCTCTGCAGAGCAAAAAAATGGCGGATGGTTATGAAAAAACAATATGTCAATGAGTTGAAGGCCGGCGAAACGGTCAGCGACATCTTCGTGTTGGCCGAAAAAGCGGTTGCCCAGAAAAGGGACGGCGAGAATTTTTTAAACCTTACGATTTGTGATAAGTCCGGCAGGATCAAGGGAGTAGTATGGGATAATGTTAGTGATATCAATGGATTGGTGGCAAGCGGGGACATCGTTTTCGTCGAAGGAACCGTAAACGAGTACAAGGGAGTTCTTCAAATAGTGGTCAAAAGCATGAACCCATATTCTGTTGAAAGCATCAATCCGGCCGATTTTGTACCGTCGACGCACCGGAATATCGAGGTTATGTTTGAGCGGCTTGTGGACTTGGCGTCGTCATTCGAAGCGGATCATTTAAAAGCCCTTTTCCAGGCATTCTGGGAAGACGAGGTTTTTGTGCGGTCCTTCAAGACGGCTCCTGCAGCAAAGAAGGTTCACCACGCCTATATCGGGGGGCTTCTGGAACATACACTTTCCATGGTGAGCTTGGCCGATAAAATCGCAAAACATTACAGCGGCGTTGACCGTGACATGCTGCTTGCCGGCACGATTCTGCACGACATTGGAAAAACGAGAGAGTTTGAATACACATACAGGATCGATTACTCGGATGAAGGCAGGTTGCTGAATCATATTGTCATCGGTGTTCAAATGCTCGAGGAGAAGCTGAAAACCATCGCCGGCTTTCCGGAAGAAAGGGCCGTTCTCCTGAAACACATGATCGTGAGCCACCACGGATCAAAAGAATTCGGTTCACCGGAACCGCCCAAAACGGTTGAAGCGGTCTTGCTCAATTACGTCGATGAAATCGACTCGAAAATAAACGGTATTCGGGAATTTATATCCCAGGAAGACTCGAAAGAAATGTGGACCCCGTATCATCGGCTCTGGGAACGCCATTTTTACCGGGGAAAAGGGATCGACGGGGAGATGACCCGGGCGCACATGCAGGCCCGGGACAAGGATTAATCATATGGAAAAAAGGTTCGGTGCAATTCATCGATGTTTATTACGTTTGAGGGGATAGAAGGCTCCGGCAAGACGACTCAGGTCCGGTCGATCGCACAATTCTTACGGGAAAAGGGATACGACTGCATTGTCACGAGAGAGCCGGGCGGCACGCATGTCGGCAAAAAAATTCGTTCCGTCCTGCTCGATCCTGAAAATAAAGGAATCGACCCGATGACCGAGGTGCTTCTTTATACGGCAGACCGGAACCAGCATCTGAAAGAGGTTGTGCTGCCATCCCTTTCGGCCGGTAAAATCGTTTTATGCGACCGCTATTTCGATGCAACGGTCGTATATCAGGGGATTGCCAGGGGGGTTGGCATTCGGGTAATACAAACCATTCATCGGCTGTTTCTAAACGATTTTAAGCCCGATATGACGATTCTTCTCGACCTTCCACCGGATTTGGGGCTTTCGCGGGCCTGGAGGCAGATCGAAAAAGGAGACAGGGCCGAACATGAGACCCGTTTCGAGCAGGAGGCGCTGGCTTTTCACCGGAAGGTGAGAGAGGGATATCTGGAACTTGCTCGTCTGGAACCTTCGAGATTTCATATCTTCGACGCATCGCGGGATATCGAAGAAATCTCCAGGGAACTCATCGATCTTCTATCTTCCGCAATCGCGTGATCCAGCGTTTTAGGGAAGAAACGATCCTGTATCGCGGCCGAAAGAGACACTTCATTATAGATATAACCTGTATGTAGCAATTGGAACAGCAACCATGGGCAACACGATTCTAGATACCATCGGCAATACCCCGCTTGTTGAACTGGGGAGACTGAACCCGAATCCACGTGTCAGACTGCTCGCGAAACTTGAGTGCTTCAATCCCGGAGGATCGATCAAAGACCGGGCGGCTTTCTCCATGATCGAAGCCGGAGAAAAAAGCGGCGAGTTGACACACGACAAAACGGTGATAGAAGCCACCAGCGGCAATACGGGAATCGGTCTTGCCCTTGTCTGTTCCGTAAAAGGGTATCGGCTTCTGCTGACCATGTCCGAAGCGGCCAGCGCCGAGCGGCAGAAGATTCTAAGAGCCCGCGGTGCGGAAATACTGCTTACCCCCGGCCATCTGGGGACGGATGGTGCCATCGAAGAAGTGTATCGTCTCGCTCGTGAAAATTCCGGTGCCTATTTTATGACGGATCAGTTTAACAATCCGGCAAACTGGATGTCTCATTATCAGGGAACCGCCAGAGAGATCTGGGAGCAGACGGATGGGCAGGTGTGCGTGGTTGTTGCCACCATGGGAACAACGGGAACATTGATGGGAATATCTAGGCGGTTGAAGGAATTCAATCCAAATATTGTGATCGTCGGGGTTGAACCCTACCTGGGACACAAGATCCAGGGACTGAAAAACATGAAGGAGGCCTATCAGCCTGAGATATATGAAAAAAATCGTTTAGATAGAAAATTCCATATCGAAGATGAAGAGGCCTTCGATATGGCGAGGCGGCTTGCGAAGGAGGAGGGCGTTTTTGTGGGGATGAGCAGTGGAGCGGCCATGGCGATTGCAAGGAAAGAGGCCGAAAACATGAAGGAAGGCACGCTCGTGGTTATTTTTCCGGATTCCGGCGAGCGGTATTTGAGTACGCCCCTTTTCGCCGTGAAAGAAAAGGTCAGCCTCAACCTCTTCAATGCGCTTGCCCGTGAAAAAGAGCCTTTCGAACCCATGACGACGGGGAAGGTCTCGGTTTATTCCTGCGGTCCGACGGCCCATACACGCATCCATCTGGGAGAATGCCGGCGTTTTGTTTTTGTCGATCTGTTGTGCCGATATCTCGAATACAGGGGATACACCGTCAATCATGTCATGAATATCACGGATTTGGATGATAAAACCATAGCCGGTTCCGAAAGGGAAGGTATTGATCTTACTGAATTTACTCGCTTTCATATAGAAAATTTTAAAAAGGACATGGATACGCTTGGAATCAAACCGGCTTCCAGTTATCCTTTTGCGAGCGAGTACCTCGAGGAGATGGTTCAGCTGGCCCAACGCCTCGTAAAAAAAGGATACGCCTATGAAAAGCTTCGCTCCCTGTATTTTGACATTTCCCGTATTCCGAATTACGGCAAACTTTCCGGAGTCAACGTGGATAAGGTAAAACTGGGCGCAACCGTAGATCTGGATGCTTATGAAAAAGACAACCCGAGGGATTTCACCCTGTTGAAAAGATCCAGACTCTCTGAATTAAAACGCGGCATCTACACCAAGACCGAGTGGGGAAACATTCGCCCTTCCTGGCACATACAGAGCGTTGCGATATCCATGAAATTTCTTGGAGACACGTTTGACATTCATGCCGGCAGCCGTGAGCTCGCCTTTCCCCATCATGAAAATGAACTCGCCATTGCCTGGGCGGCGACCGGCAAGCCGCTCGCGCGTTACTGGATGCAGTGCGAGCGCGTTCTATTCGAGGGTAAAAAAATTGAAGACAAAGGAAACGGAGGATTTACTCTGGAGCATTTGCTCGATCAATCGTACACGGGCAGGGAAATCCGATACTGGCTCATTTCCGGCCATTATCGCAAACCGATCGCCTATTCACGGAAAAGACTCGAAGATGCCCGCAGCTCGTTGAAACGGCTCGATGCATGCGTAAGAAATCTGATGCGAATCAAAACAGGAACGCCTTACCCGGAGATCGATCAGATTCTTTACGACCTGAGACAGGGGGTTGTCAGCGCCATGGACGATGATCTGAATATCTCTGCAGCCGTGGCGTCTATTTTTAAAATCGTCAAACGCATCAATATTCTGGTCAACGAATCCAGGATTGATCCCGAAGGAGCGCAGAAACTTTTGAATGCTTTTGGACAGCTGAATGCGTTTCTCAATATTTTCGATTTCAAACCCGATGCGTCCAATTCCGAGATTCAAAAGTTGATCCGTGAGAGAAATAGGGCTAGGAAAGAAAAGCAATGGGAACTTGCGGATAGGATTCGCGACCAGTTGAGGTCTCTGGGCGTCGAGGTCCGGGATCAGAAAGATGTGCCTGTATAGTTCCCATCCAAAAAGCCGGCATTTTTGGTTTTATCGTAGGGTTTATCCCCGCCCGAAGAAAAAGGACATTAGAAAACAAATCGTTCCGATCGGGAGAAGAATCGTTTTTTCTAATGAGGAGGATTAGATGAATCCGCTGTATTTTCCGTTTACTTTTATTCCCGAACCCGTATTGGAGACATTATCTTCCTTTTTTAAAAGGACTATCGTTTACCAGCCGTCGGAAATCATCTTGCCGGAATCGATGCGATTGCACTCGGAAAAGGGGCTGCTGGATGTCCGGGTGCCGGTAAAAGGAGATGAAGAGAAAATCCGGCAGATTGTCAGAGATTTTGGTGGCTGGCTGGAGGTTCACAAAGGCGCCGATCTTGACTATCTTAAACGCATGGGGGATCAGATTCCTTTTTTTGACGAAACTCTCCCGTACCGGGTCAAGGCGGAACTCAAGGAAAGCGTGCATAGGTTAAAAAACTACAACATTCCGAATTCCCTGTTTTCCGCCCGGCTGTTTCTTTATCTTGCGCAGGACCTCGACATAAAAAACTGGGAGATTTGCCTGGATCTCAAACAGGTGGCCGAGATGCAGCGGCAACTGTTTGACAGACTAAAGGGAGATGAGGCGGAAGATACCCGTTTCACGGATCCGCAGGTTTCTCTCGGACCCTATGAGCCGGATCCCGACAAAGTCGAAGAGCGGCTGCTGGCCTGGACGGTTCTTTTCCTGAACGATGACGCCCAGAGGGGACCCGATGCATCGCTTATTTTTGTGACCCCCAGCCGACTCGTCATCGAGCATCTTCTGGAGAATGGCTTTGAGGCGGCCAAGATTTTGACAGTAGGTCCCGGAACCGATTCAGATACCCTTAGGCGGATGAAGGAACTCCTGATGGAATGCCGAAACAGCTCGACAACCGCGACAACCGTCGGGCAATTCGGGCAGACCCCGGGCGAGATAACGCCGTTCACCAGTTCCGAGCCCCATGGCGAGGCTTCTCTGAGCGTTTTCCGCATTTCGAATGTTTCTCCGATACAATTCTTTGCACGGCGCTTGAATTCGGGCGCGCCGTTTCCCTCCTCGAAACCCTGCGGGGTCCCAAGAGATACGTTGATCGGGTTCCTCGAAACCCGAACCCGATCAAACCAATAAACCATCTTCGTCCATGAAACAGGTGGTTTAAACACATTAATTAGCTGAATATACTTATATTTTATCAAAGAAAACCGGTTCGCCGATACACCTGTCAAAAAACAACAAGAAAGGTTGACTCCCTCAATCAATTAGGATATGGACTTTGCCCGATATTTTTAAGGTGAAGGGGTAATTTTTTGCCTATGAGGCAATCATCTCAAGAAAGGAGGCTTTTCACATGGCTTACGTCCCCTCGGTTGATGAAGAAAAATGTGTTGGGTGCGAAGAATGCGTCGAAGTTTGTCCCGTTGAGGTCTTTGAGATGCAGGATGACAAATCCGTACCGGTCAATGCGGATGAGTGCCTGGGTTGTGAAAGTTGCGTTGAAGTATGTGATGCAGGCGCAATCACGGTTGAGGAGATCTAACCAGCCTGCCAGGCCGCTTTCCCCTGGCCCTTTTGAGGCGAAGGACCAGGGGAATCGCCGCCCGCCTCGTGCGGTTTTGCCGTTTTCATCCTGTTGAACGCCTTTTCTTGCCTCCGGGTCCGGTTCTTACGGTTACCCTTCCATCTCTTTTTGCCTTTCAGGCGGTTTTGTCCGCGTATGAAAAGTTATCAGCCAAGACGCTGCAATTGAATCCGCCTGCTCAGGGCATGCCGAAAAAAATGCTTTTTTCTGAAGTCGCAACAGTCAGGCAATCTTTATGCAGTGCCGCCATCAAGGACATCCCGGCAGCGGTTCGCGCCGCGATCCATGCCTTTCCGATCCGCGCTCGAACAAGACCGGGAGAATCTGTTGCCGTGGCGGTCGGAAGCCGCGGGATCAGCCATATCGATCGAATCGTTAAAGAGTGTATCGATTTTTTTAAAAAAAAAGGCTTTCATCCTTTTATCGTTCCGGCGATGGGCAGCCACGGCGGGGCTACGGCAGACGGGCAGGGGGCGGTTCTTGAAAGCCTCGGTGTGACAGAGGCCGCGATGGGAGTCGAGCTTGTCTGCGACATGGAGGTTGAGCATATCGGTACGCTTTCCAACGGCATGGGCCTTTTTTTGTCGAAAAAGGCGCTCGAAGCCGATCACATCGTTCTGATCAACCGGGTCAAACCCCACACGAAATTCAAAGCGGACATTGAAAGCGGCCTGTGCAAGATGCTGACCGTCGGTCTTGGAAAGGCGGTCGGTGCAGCGGAGTTTCACCGCCGGGCCGTCAAGCATAGCTTCTGCATCATCGAGGAAGCCGCAGGGATCATTCTGAAGAATTGTCGCCTTCTTTTCGGGCTTGCCTTACTTGAGGACGGTCGCGGGGAAACGGCGGTCATCGAGACCGTGGCTCCGGAGCTTCTCATATCCAGAGAAAAGGTTCTCCTTAAACAGGCTGGAGCCATGATGGGAAAGATTCCCTTTGAAAGGGTGGACATTCTCGTTCTGGATTTTATAGGAAAAGAAATCAGCGGCATCGGCATGGACTCCAACGTGACCGGAAGACACCGGGATCTCGTCGGCGATTTTTACGGACCGCCGCATGTCAAGCGTATTTTTGTCCGGGATCTTTCCCCGAATTCCGGCGGCAATGGCAATGGTATCGGCCTGGCCGATTTTACCACGAAACGGCTTGTCGATTCGCTTGATTTAAAAAAAACCTATGTCAACGCGATAACGGCTATTTCCCCGGAAAAGGCCGCGATCCCCATGTATTTCGAGACCGACCGGGAGGCCCTCGAGGCCTGCGTGAGAACCATCGGTCTGGCTTCCGCCGAGGATGTGCGAATGGTGAGAATACGGGATACTCGGAATCTTGAACTGCTTCAGGTTTCCAGGGCCTTCGAGCCGGATCTGCAGTCCGACCCGCGTCTGGAGGTTTTAACGCCCTGGCGACCCATCCGGTTCGATGATGGGGGGAATCTGTTCGATTGGAATTTTTGGGACGGGTATTGATATGTTGATAAACAAACATATTTATTGAACAGGGGTAGTCATCGACATTCTCATAATTGTATTGACACGATGATCGGCACATAAAGACATCTGTACCCCGGTGCCTGCCCCGGAATGGATCGGGGGGTTCGCCGGGGTGACACATCGTAGAACGTTTTAGTCCGTCATTCCGGGCTTGACCCGGAATCCGGCGGGCTCATGTCTATTCTATTTTAAGGCTGTTAATATACGCCATGAAAATCAGAGTTGATACTGCGGGTGTTTTACATGATGTCGTTTTGCCTGGGCGCTGATATCCGACCATGGTCATCTTTTTCGGGAAGGACAGTGAATTTTCAGTCCACAGCCGGCCGATCGGTAAAACGAGGCGAGAAGATCGGAAAAGAGATGGAAATCAAGATAAGTGGATATCCTATATCAATATACCAATACCCGTCCCCAATAACACTTGGCAGGAGGCGGTTCCATGAAAGCGACAGATCGTATTTTCCGTATGACCTTTGATACCCCGGTCGGTCGATGCGGGCTCCTCTATCGAGACCGGCCGTTTCTGTTACATAAAATGTTTCTTCCACGGCAGGACCAAACCGATCTTTGTGCCGAAGACCCGGATTACAAAGAAATCCCCACCGGCCGTCATGAACCCGCGCGCCGTATCGCCCAAATGATCCAGGATTATTTCAACGGCAAACCGACCCGCTCCTGCAGGAAATTCCTGCGCATGGACGGCCTGACCGAGCTGCAGCGGTCCGTTCTTGAAGAGACCTCCAAAATTCCTTTCGGCCGGCTGAGATCCTACAAAGAGATCGCCGCTGCGATCGGGCGGCCTCGTGCCTGTCGTTTCGTGGGGTCGGCGCTCGCCAAAAACCCGTTTCCGATCCTCATACCCTGTCATCGCGTCATCCGAAGCGACGGCAAAATCGGTTTTTTCGGAGGAGGCGTCGAGTTAAAGCGCAAAATGATCGCTCTTGAGTCGGGCCAAACCGGGCCTCGATGATTCCGGCTTCACAGGTCCGACCGGTCATTTGATCCTTTTGTTTTCGACGGGTTCGTCGGAATGATTCGATAGACAGGGGTTTCGACGTGGGTTTTTTTACAAACCGGACACCGGCCGGGTTTCGTAAAACGGGTCCGGCTTTTGAACTCGAATCCGCAGGATATGCACCTGAAAGGCAGAACGACGAGCTTTTTCCCGCGGCTTGACACGGTTCGGGCGATGCTGGTCAGATGAAGATAAACCTCTTTTTCAGGTATCCTCAGCATGCGGGAAAGATCGCCAGCATTCCTATCGGCGTCTTCCAAAAGTAAAATGATTTCTTGACGGACTGTCGGCATAGAACCAAAAAATGATTGCGAACAGGTTGTTTTTGAACTAACCTCCATGCCCGGCTCGAGCACGACGACTCTATTGAGAGCCGGAAAATTAAACAATCCAATTTTTATCCTTAAGCCATCTACTATGTCAGAGACACCGAAAAGCCACCATCGGCACGACAGCGATACCGCTGGCCCATCGGACCATTTATCCTTTGATGAACGGATGGGTAAACTTCTGGCGCACTGGTCGCAACACACCGGCGAGCACGCCGATGATTACCGGAAGTGGGCGAAGAAAGCCGTCGACGCAAATATGAACGATATCGGCCGGCTGCTCACGGAAGCGGCCGATATGACGATCGAGATCCAGAAGAAACTTCAAGCCGCTCTCGCGCAGGTCGGATCCCGGCAAAATAAATAAGAGTCACCCGGTGATCAGAATACGCTTTGCTCCCAGCAGGTTTCGAAAAACGCCAGGGATGAAGCCAGATGGCGGAAGGAAAAGACCTCCAGGGAAAGGGTCTCCGTGTATCCCTTCAGCGTTCGAATAATTCCTTCCAGCCGGCTTGCATCCATGACATCCAGGGCCAGGTGATCGCGCCCGTCTTTCACGCCATGAAGATGTATCCCCCGGGTTATTTTGGAATATTTCCTATAGACCGCGTCAAAATCGAATCCATAGAGCAGCAGGTGGCCGATATCGATGCAGACCGATAGGTCAAAGGCGCTAATGATCGGCTCTGCCCATTCAATCGGGTAGTCCAGGGTCTCGACGGCCAAACTCTCTCCCGGGATTCCCTCCGCCTTTAATATGGCTATCGTATTGCGGCAATGCTCCCGCCACCGCTTTATGTCCGCGTCTTCGCGGGATTTGGAAGTCCAAGGAAGATGCAGAATATAGGATGAGGGCAGCAGGGGAGAAGAGAGATCAAAAACGCGCCGGATCACATCGATGCCTTGACGCCGGATTTTTCGATCTTCGTGGGTCGGGACAATATCGATGGGAAGATGTACTTGAAACGACAGATCATGCGCTTTTCTCAGAACTGCAAGCTGCTGGATTTCTTGTTTTGAGGGAAGGCACTCCTCCGGTGAACTTTCAAACATCAGCAGCTCAATTTCATCCAGATAGGGTGCAAGACGCTCGGCATTGGGATAAATATAATCCGGATAGATGTACGATGTCGTACAGATTCTAAAAGGGAAGCGCTTCTTATAGGATTTTTGCAAACTCGGGTACATAAGGCGGTTATGGCCAAAGCAAGACTGCTCCCCAAAGTACCGCCAGCCAGAGCAGTGAAGAGAGAATCATGAGGTCGCAAGCTTTTCGGACATGATGGATGTCGACAGGGCCGAATCGAACGCCGATATGCGGTTTGGGAACCAGCTTTCCGCCATAATGATGAGTGCCTCCCAGTTTAACTCCGAGGGCGCCTGCAAAAGAGGCTTCGGAGTATCCCGAGTTGGGACTGGTATGCCGGGGTCCTTCTTTCAGGCCGGTGGATAGCGCGCGTCTCCCGTTTCCGGGTAAAAAAAAGGCGGCTGCGGATATGACCAGGACAGAAAGTCTCGCGGGAATGAAATTTGCGATGTCGTCTATTCGTGCGGCCGCTTTTCCGAAGCGTCTGTAGCGATCATTTTTGTATCCCACCATGGAATCCAGGGTGTTTACCATCTTGTAAGCGAGAGCAAGCGGTGCGCCTCCGATGGCCGCATAAAAAAGAGGTGAAATTACCCCGTCCACGAGATTTTCGGCTACGGATTCCACCGCGGCCTGTGCGACGTCTCTCTCATTGAGATGCGCTACGTCCCGACCCACGATGCGGGAGACCTTTTCTCTGGCCTCGGGAAGTTTTTTGTGCATCAGGGATTGATATACTTCCATCGCATATTTTTCAAGGCATCGCGCTGAAATACAAAAATAGATCAGAATGATTTCTATCCCGCTTCCCAGGGCGGGATGCAGGGCCTTTGCCATGGAGACAAGCAGGAAGGCCGAAGCCCAGGTCCCTGCGATGAGCGTTATGGCAAATAAAATGCCGGAAACGGTCAGCCCCACGGGCAGATTCCTGAAAGGGTGTTCGAAACCGGTTATGGCGCGGCCCATCCAACGGACAGGATGGGGCAGCCATACAGGGTCCCCCACTGCCAGATCCAAAATAAAAGCAGCGGGAAGCACATACATTGTCAAAACAGAATCCATCACACGCTCGAGAAAAGGGAATTTTGTGTTAAAATAAATGAAGCCTGTCTCTCTAAGCACAGGTTCAAGGCCTTTTCAAGAAGTTCTTTGTTCCTGCAACCGGTTTTTCATTGGCCGGTCTGGAGGATCATTTTTGCATGATCCTTCTTTTACCGGAATAAATTGTTATTTTCGAACGGGAATGGTAAAAGGTCTGATCTGTCGAAATTTGGTAGCCTTTAACGTAGAAAACCATGGAAACCATCTGGATCATCGGAGTAGGCCATTTCGGCCTGCTTGCGGCCGAACGGCTTTCAACAGGCGCCGGCCGGCATCTTGTTTTAGTGGACCTGATTCAGGAGAACCTTCTGCGCGCGGCGGGTCCGAATCGAACGCTTGTGCTTGGGGACGGGATTCAGTTTCTGGAAGATCATCTTTGCAGGGACAATTTGCCGGAATGGATAGTGCCGGCGCTTCCGGTGCATCTGGCCGCGCAGTGGTGCCACCGGCAGCTTGGAACCTGGATTCGCCCCATACCGCTGCCTTCTGAAATCGATGCCTGTCTGCCAAACCCCTTTCGCGGTGCAGACGGTAATTTGTACGTCAGCCACGCCAGTTTCAAGTGCCCCGATGATTGTGCCGAACCTCAAGGCAGATGCACCGTCACGAGACAACCCAGGAAGCGAAATATGTTCGATCTTCTAGGAGAACTGGCATTCTCTTCGTTTCAGCCGCTGGTCATCCGCAGCCACCAGCTCAAACCCGGGGTCGGCGGGTACCGTCCCGGCCAACTGCATGCCCTGTTGGAAAAGGCGGAGATGACGCAGGGCGATTTACTTATCTGTACGGCCTGCCGCTGCCACGGGGTGATCACCGCCTTCAGGCGGCTCTAGTTTAAGGAGTTGCGGATCCAGCCATATGATTCAACCAATCAACCAATTAACCAATCAACAACCTTTGAACCCTGAACCTTCCATAAAGAAAGGAGAGAAACCGTGAGCAAATTCAAGGATATTTTCAAATCCATTCTGGGAATCTGTGAGACTGCACCGCTCGGCGACACCCTGTGGCGTCTTGAAAAAAATACCGTCCGGATCGCCGTCGATCGCGTCGCAGACCTGCAGAAACCGGACGGCGCCGTCTATCTAAAAGGAAAAGGATTAAAATATCCGATTCTTGTCGTCAAAACAGCAGACGGAAACTATCTGGCTTTTAAAAACCGCTGTACGCATGTCGGCCACCGCAAACTGGATCCTGTGCCGGGACAGGCAGCGCTTCGGTGCTGCAGCGTCAATCATTCCATGTATGATTACAAGGGAAAACGTCTGAGCGGCCCGGCAAAAAAAGACCTGGATACATACCGGGTGAGTCTGGAAAACGGGGAACTGGTCTTAACACTCTGAAGCTTCGCCATCCATCCCTGGTAATCCGAAGCCGAACGGAACCGGTTGAAAAAACGATCGACCTTCCGCCTGTGCGGCCTTTCAATTCTGCTGGAAAGACTGTTGCAGGCGGAGCCTTTGTGCGATCAGGAGCGGGAGATACATTCTTCGAGAGGACGGAGGATTTCTTCGGGATCGACCCGCATGCCGACAAACGCCAGCCGCGTTTCACCGATATCTTCCCAGTCTATCCATTCGCTTTTGCCGCCGACAAAATTGATCAGACGGGTGCCGTTTTTAAAGCGTACCGGTCCCTTCATTCGAAACACTTCCCACGGCAGCGACTCGGTAAAACTTTTGAAGCACTCTTCGTTGAGGGGCTCCGGGCGTACAAAATAAAAAGGGACATACCGCGTGTGGTCGTCCGCGCTGTGCGTATGCTCATGCACTTCAAAAAATTCGGCCGGCTGCAGGCTCAGGTCTTTCTGGCTGTCGATAGCCCAGAGGGTATCGGGATCCACGCTGCAATGAACGGTGGGAATTACCTTGGTACCCGGAAATCTCTCGTGGATTTCTTTTAGCATTTCAGGGACTTTTCCTTCACCGACCAGATCGATCTTGTTTAAGAGAATCAAATCCGCATCCTCGAGCTGGTGGAAAAAAAGGGGGCCGAGGTGTTCACGAGACTCCCAAAAGTCCGCATCGACCACCGATACGATTTTTCTTACTTCCATGTGCTCGCGAATGCCTTCGTCAAAAAAGACTTTCTTGATCGCTTCGGGATCGGCCACCCCCGAAGCTTCGATGAGAATCCGTTTGGGTTTCAGCTCGTTCCAGATTTTTTTAAGTCCCGTGTTGAATTCCGCTTTAAGGACGCAGCAAACGCATCCGCTTCTGAACTCCATCATGTTGGAAGTATCGTTTTTCAGCATCGATCCGTCGATGCCCACATCGCCGAACTCATTCACGATCACGGCCGTTCCGGAAAGATCGGTCTCCCACGTTAAAATCCGCCTTAACAGTGTTGTCTTTCCGGCGCCCAGAAAGCCCGACAAGATGGTTACATCGGCTTTTTTTTTGTCCGGGGCCACGAACTTGTCATCCATAGGTTTTCTCCTTTTTTTGTAAGGAAAATGATGCTGTTTGATAGTAACCATGTCGACGATTCTTGTCAAACCGAAAGTCAGGTCGGCCGCAGGGGATGCGACGCTCGCGCCAAACCAAGGCGCCCGCTTGGGGCCCGGACATGGTTTAGAGCTTGACATCCCTTCCAAAAAAGCGTAATCATATGAATATATTTGATATTATTTAGTTAGATTTTCGACTCAGGCGGAGACGTGTTATGAAGCTTATCGACTGGCGCAAGGAGCTTTCCAGAGACGGGCACCGGGTGGTTCTTTCCGGATTGCCCGTAGCCATTCATTGCCATCATTACAACATCAACCTTCACAAGACCCTGGAAGAGGCCCTGGGGTCCGAAGGCATCGAACTGATTTATGACGCCGCCGAAGAAGCCAGCTACATCGCGTTTAATGTGCTTTTAAATCAATACAGCCGGATAAAAACCATCAAATCCCGCCTGGAACTGGCTGCCGCCAACTATCAGAATTGCGGCTTGGGTATCCTGCATTTTCAAAAGATCGGTCCGCGGGGCGGCAAAATCGTCAGTACATCCAGCCATCATGTAACCGGCTGGCTGGCCAAAAACGGCCGGCGGGACACGCCCGGTTGCCATTTTTGCCGAGGATGGATCGCCGGTGTGCTGGAAATCATTTACAACCGCGGCCTCGGTTTTTACGAGATCGAAGAGGTCTCCTGTAAGATGATGCGCGACGAAGCCTGCGTATTCAGGGTAAAGGAACGGTAATGGCCATTGATGCGCGCAAGATCCTGCACGCCGTTATGGAGGGCAGCCGGATAAGGGATTCGAAGGGGATCATTCCGCTTTTCGGCGTTTATCTCTCCCTTTTTTCGGTCGAGTATTACAATCAGGTCTCTTTTAACTTTTCAAAAAAAATGGGCAAAAAAATGGAAAAAGAGGCCGAAAGACTGCTGATCGAAGCAGCGCAGGAATGTGGATATGCGACGTTCCAGGGGATACGAAACTCCTGGGAATGGGACGAACTCGTCGCACCGATGATCGAGAAAGATGAAGACAACATTTACGGTTTTTGCGCCCTTGCGATGGCCTTCGGCTGGGGCGACATGAGGGTAACGAACCTGATCCCGGGGGAAAAACTGGTTATTCGGGTGACCGATTCCTATGAAGCGGGCGGTTATATGAAGCGTTTCGGCCAGGCTACCTCCGGAAAATGCTTCATGCTTCGCGGCGTAACGGCGGCATTTATGGGATTGCTATACGGGGATGAATACCCGTGGGGCTGTTTTTCATTCATGGCCGAAGAAATTTTGTGCCGGGCAAAAGGGGATCCTTACTGTGAGTTCATTGCACGAAAGTCACCGGGCTACGGCACGGAATAACATTTCGGATGAAAACGGCCGGCCTGTGTGCTGGAAATCTCTGGACTGTGAAAAAGTCCTGTGCCCGGCATACGGAAAACAAGGGATCGACTGCTGGCTCACTCCGAGAACCCATTGCAGCACGAGCCGGGAACAGGATTTTTTCCGGAAGCTGGCCATCTGCCTGAATTGCTCCTATTTCAAAGAAAAGGGCCAACTTTATCCGGGAGGGTGGAACCAGTTTCTCGCCGATGAACTGCAAAAATACAATATCAAGGCCCTGGAGCACCTGTATCAAAGGGAAGAGAGTTACATCGACATCCTCGATCGCATTCCGGACGGCCTGTTTACCATAGACCAGGATCTGAGGATTACCTATTTTAATCCTGGAGCCGAGAGGATCACCGGTTTTTTCGCCGACGATGCCGTAGGTATGTATTGTAAAGACGTGCTGAAAAGCTCGATATGTGAAACGGAATGCGCCCTGAAGCAGGAGATCAGGGGGGACGCCGGGTTGGGCAGCCGGGAATTCGAAATCGTGACCATAGATGGAAAGAAATTGCCTGTCATCTGTTCGACATCCATCATTCGCGATGGTTCGGGCAGAATGATCGGCGGGCTGGAGATTTTCAAGGATATCACGGAACACAAAAGGCTGCAGGAAGAAGTCGCGAGGCGGGAGAAAAAACTGCGACGGATCTTTGAAGGCAGCCACGACATGATTTATACCTCCAACGAAAGCGGCAAACTGCTGGATGTCAATCAAGCCGGAGTTCGAATGCTCCGGTATCGGAACCGGGCCGAATTGCTGGGTATCGGGTCGGCTCGAAGGCTTTACTGGAATCCCGAGGACAGGAATAAATTCATCGAAAAGATCAACCGGGAAGAATATGTCAAGGACTACGAGGTCGATTTCAAGGCCGCCGACGGGTCGCCGATACACGTTCTCATGTCTGCCCGGCGCTATGAAAATCCGGAATCCGGAGACATCGAGTTCGACGGCATCATCAAAGACATCACGCACCGAAAAAAAACCGAGGAGACATTAAGAAAAAGGAACGAAGAGCTGTCCCTTTTAAACAGCGTTGCCGTCGCACTTAACCTGACGCTGGACCTGAACCATATTCTGATGGTAACGCTTAAAGAGGTTCTGATTGCGTTGAAGCTCAAAAGAGGGGCGCTTTTTGTGATCGACCAGATTCGGCGGAAAGCCTTGCTGCAGGCCAGATACGGCCTGCCTGCGGAAGATCCGCTTCGTCATGGCGATATCATGTTCAAAGATGCCATGCTGAGGAAACATATCATTGAAAGAGACGGGTTCGTAGCGCCGGAGCCGACGTTTCCTTCATTTCAGGCCAAGTATATCGCGAAAGACGAAAGAAACATACCCTGGCTGCGATGCTTTCTCATCACCTTCAAAGGAAAAGGAGTAGGTTTTTTCGCGCTGGACATCCCTCCGTTACGGATTTTAAGCGAGCACGAACTGCACCTGCTTGGATCCCTCGGCAATTTCCTGGGAGGCGCCATCGAGCATACCGAACTGCTCAAAACGATCAGCAGGCACCGGCAGGAACTGAGAAGACTGACGGAAAAGCTTTTTCAGGGCCAGGAGGAGGAACGTCGCTGGATCGCCCGGGAGTTGCACGACGAGGCCGGCCAGGCACTCACTGCGGTCAAACTGGGACTCGATCGTCTCGAGGAGAAGGTGGTTTCGAAGCCCTCCTGCCTGCTGGAGGAAATCGAAGAGATTCGCAAAATGGTTCTTCGAACGTCATCTGAAATCCGCAGACTCTCCTATCGTCTTCATCCGACACTCCTGACCGATCTTGGGCTGGAGCCGGCCTTGAACATCTATTTGCAGGATGTTTCGAAACACTCCGGCCTCAATATCGATTTTCGTATGGTGGGGTATGATCAACGGCTGAATCCCGACATAGAGACCGTTCTTTATCGCTTTTGCCAGGAAACACTGACCAACGTATTGAAGCATTCCGGTGCGGAAAATTTCCGATTGTGGATCATTCGAAGCTATCCCAAAATCATTTTTCTGGCTGAGGACGACGGCGTCGGTTTTGACGGACAGATCAGCCGGACCGGCAAAAGAAGCCTTGGTCTGTTAGGCATGCGGGAGCGGGCTTCTTTGATGGGCGGCACCTTTCATATTCGTTCCAATAAGGGCGAAGGCACCCGAATTCGCATTGAAATCCCGCTGCCCGAGGAGTATTCCGAATGAACCGGCCAATCAGGATCCTGCTTGCCGATGACCATACGATCGTCCGTCAGGGGCTGGCCCGGCTGCTCGAGGATCAGCCGGACATGAAGATCATCGGGGAGGCCACAAACGGTCGAATGGCCGTTGAAATGGTAAACGACTTAAACCCGGACATCGTGGTGATGGATATTGCCATGCCGGAGATGAACGGGATCGAAGCGGCGAAACGGATTCGAAAAAATGCGCCCGGTACCAGAGTCATTATCCTTTCCATGTATTCCCAGGAGCAATTCATCCATGAACTCCTCGAAATCGGCATATCCGGTTATCTTCTCAAGGATTCCAGCGGCAGGGACATCATCAAAGCCATTCAGGTGGCCATGAAAAATGAAACATTTTTAAGCCCGTATGTTTCAAAGAAAATCGTGGATTCCTATCTTTCCCCCCGCAAAGGATCATCCAAGGAGGAGCGTTTCAAACAGCTTTCAAACAGAGAACGTGAGGTATTCCAGCTCATTGCGGAAGGTCGCGCAACCCGGCAGATTGCGGACATGCTCTGTGTCAGCGTCAGCACGATAAAATCTCACCGGGCAAACATCATGGAAAAACTCGGCATAGACACCCCGGTGCAGCTCGTCCATTTTGCCCTGCAACTCGGTCTGGTCGATCCGGACTTCGGTTCCGCCATCTGAAGCCGCCAAGGAAATCACTCGAATGAAACGAATCGGAATCATTACCCTGACGAGACGCCTGACGCTCGCCTATGCGGTTCTCAAAAAGATCGTTGAAAAGCTAAATTACAGCCCTGTTTGCGGAGAAGCCATCGGCTCGAGCGGAGTATTTTTCCCCCTCGAGGAACTGAGCGCCGTCGGTCATGATTTTCTGACCGGCTTTTTCAAGAAAGCGCAATTCGAGAATTTGGACGTGATTCTGATTTCGGTGCCGTACAGCGTGAATTTGTTTCATCTGCCGAAGCTTATCCGGTGCCTCAGATGTTTGAATACCGCGCCGATCGTTCTCGGGGGAAACGAGGTTTCGAACAACTATGAAAATATCATGTGGCACAGATACGCCGCGTTTGAAAACGAACTCGTCGACATTGCACCGGATTTTATCGTCCGGGGCGCTGCGGAAAACGCCCTGAATACCCTGCTTCCGCTGCTCGATAAAACCACTCAAACGAAAAAATGGAACAGGGCGTTTATCACCGCATTTCTGCAGATTCCCAACCTGGTATTCTGGATGCCGGACAGACGGGCCCTTTTCAGCACACCCTTTTCGTCCGATCCCCTGCAAGAACGGGATATTTTCGCCTGCGTAAAGTACGGCGAAAAATCGATTGCGATTACGCTTCAACGGGCCTGCATCTGGACCAAAAAATCCGGGGGCGGTTGCCTGTTTTGCTCCATTGCTAGCCAGTTTGGAAAAGATTTTCACTGCGCCGTAGAGAATGATTTTTTTATTCAGGAACTGGCGGAGATGCTCCAAAAAGATCCGTCGATACAGTATGTCGATATCTGGGACGATACATTCAACATCGACGAAAAATGGGTTTTGAAAATTTGCAGCTATCTGCGCACATTGAGCGGTCTCATCGGGCGAAAGTGTGTTTTTTCCTGCTTTCTCAGGCCGAAAGGGCTGAGCGAGGCGTTGACCGGAAAAATGGGTGAAGCCGATTTCAGAGTGGCGTTTCTCGGGGCGGATGCGCTTACCGAGGAGCTTTCAAGAAGGATGCGAAGGGGGTGCTCGGTCTCGGAACTGAACGCGTCCATAGATGCACTCGGAAGAAGCGGTATCATGCCGAGACTCAGCGTCCAGTTGTTTACACCGGAATCGACGATCGACGATGTAGGCATCACAGCCACGGTGGTTCTGGGATGCATCCGAAATGACGAGTCCAGCGCCCATGTTCACCTGTATACATTTCCTCTGTTCGGATCGGATATATACAGGCTGCTGGAAGCAAGGGAAAATTTAAAAACTATTCCTTCCCCGCTGCTCAGACGCAGCGGGTGCGGCGGGTTTGATTCCTATCCCATCGCCTTCGATTTCATCGGCTATGACCCCGACGTAGAAGAGATAAAAAAGAAAACCTTCGCCATGCTGGGTCTGTCCGCGTCTTTTTGTGTGAAGACCTATCCGGGGGATCATGTCGACGGCAGACGTCTTCAGGCGGTCGTCTCCGAAGTCAGAACTCTCGGAATCGAGGCCAAAAAAAGGCATTTCTTCAAATCCATGTGGTATATGCTTGTTTTACTGCGGGAAGACATGGGAAGCGGGGTTATTGAGGAAGACTGGTTCGGTTTTCTGTGCAGAAACGAACCCGTCGACGCGATTCCAAAGAGCCTGAGAAACGTTTACGGAAACTTCGGTTACCGCTTCACGCTGTCGCGGAGCCGGGACGAGGTGATTGGGATCCTGGTTTCAAAAAAAGAGGTATGCCGAACCGATCGTGGAAATTACCGGCTGACGACAATCGGCCTGAAAGCCCTTCGGACAATGCTCGATACGATCGACGAACCCTATGTGAGGGTTGCGGCATATGGTGTGCTCAGCACTTACAAGGTCCTCAATATATTGGAAAGTCGGCTCAGCGCCATTAACCCTGAAAAACCAATCTGATAACCGGCTAACATATTAACCTTATGAATTTACAATGAATAACTCATATGTAGAGAGTCCGGCCCGCCAGCCGGGCCGGATTTTTTCCTCCATCATCGCCTGCCCCAAAATCATCCCTTAGACGGTAAAAAATCAACTTTTGGACGATTTACAATCGACTTGATCGCCTATAAAGGAAAGATGGTAAGGGCAAATGGGATACTTGTCCATTGGTGCGGGATGGAGGGTGTTCGAAAAATAAGACGCTGGATGTTGTTGAAAAAAGCGGGCGTCGATTGCAGTGCTTGGCGCCGGCAATCCGTTTTGACCGGATTTTCGAACATGTTCCGAGAGGTTATCTGAGATAAGGAGGTGAAAGTATGTTTACAGTCAAAGGCAATCCACAGGTGGCTAACATCGGGGGCGTGAAGTTTGGGGGACAGCCTGGAGACTATCCTTGCGTATGTATTTCGTCGATTTTCCAAAAAGGCGACAAGGTCTTTGAAGGAAAGCGTAAGGAAGGCTTCAATGAAAAAAGGGCTGAAGAATTGCTGAGAACCCAGGATAAACTTACGGCGGACACCGGCGTGCCCGGCATGGCCGACATCGTGGCCAACACGGGTGAAGAGTTCAAAACATTTATCGATTTTGTAACGTCCGTCAGCGATATGCCGTTTTGTGTGGATGCGTGGATCATGAAACCCAAGCTGGAAGGGGCGGCCTATTGCGCGGAAAAAGGTCTTCTGGACCGGATGTTTTACAACAGTTTGACGGTCTGGGAAGAAAATCTGGAAGAAGAGGTCCGTGAAATAGCCGCCATCGGAGTCAAGCACGTGCTTCTGGTCGCGTTCGACATGGAAGATCAAATGCCGAGCGGTCGAATCACCGGCACCCAGAAGATGCTGGATGTAATCAACAAAGTGGGCGCCAAGTTCGAGACCCTTTTTGTCGACACATCGGTCATGAACGGTCCGGCAACCTCCATGTGCGGACTTGCCAACAAACTGGTCAAGGAAAAATGGGGCTTTCCGGTTTGCAGCGCACCCAGCAACGGGTCCTATATGGACCTGAAGCGCTTCAAGGAAATGTGGGGATTCAAAGGCTGGTCGGCTACGGACTGCGCCCTCGAAGGGCTGGCGGCATTTTTTTACCATGATGCGATTTTCTCAGGCCCCATGGGCGGCGCGACGCGGGTCATTCCGGCGGTTGCGGAAGCGGAATCGTTTCTTGCGGTAGCCAAATTTGCGGAAACCAAAGAGCTTCCCAAATCACCCACCCATCCCATCTACAAACTGTTTCCCGACTTCGTGGAGCAGATGAAGGGGCTCAAATAGGAAAAAGAATCGGGTCGACGCCTGGATTCTTTTTTAAAAGAAATATAAAGGAAGAAAGGAGCAAACTTTATGGCGGAACTTACTCCAATTGAAAGAGTACGACGAACCTTTGACAGAGAACCGGTGGATGTGATGCCCTTTTTTACAGGGATGGGCATGGTTTTGCTGCCGCCGATCAAACAGCGGGGCTGGCCCTTCCCCCAGGTGCATCTCAAAGCCGATAAACTCGCCTGGTCAGGGATTGATTCCGCGCGTTACGGAAAACTCGACTCCATCGTGATCCCTTATGACATGTGCTGGGAGTCCGAAGCGCTCGGAAACAAAATCAGCCTTTACGAAGATTCCGAGGATATACTTTACCCCACCATCCCCAACAAGAACTGGGAGGAAGTGGAGCAGGTGAAGATTACCCAGGAAGATATCGATACCATCATGCAAAAGGGGCGGATGCCTCTGATTCCCGAGGCGATCAAGATCTGCAAGAAAGAGGCCCCTGAGCTCGCTCTGGGCGCATGGCAGCTTGGTCCATTTACCCAGTGCGGCCAGACTATCGAGCTCGACAGGGTCCTGAAGGCGGTTTTCAAGAAAAAAGATCTGGTGGGCTCCATCCTGGACAGCTTTACGGAAATGATCTGTAACATCGTTCAGGACCTTCAGGCCGCAGGCGCCGATTTCTTTACGTTGCGGGAACCGGGTGTGGCGGCGGATCTTCTCAGCCCGAGGACGTTTAAGGAAATGATCGCGCCGCGCATGACTCGTATCCTGCAGGCATGGAAAGGCAATAAAAAATGCTTCCACATCTGCGGTTCCACGGATCCGATCTGCGAGATGATGTGGCAATGCTGTGTAGATTCGGGTACCCCGATGATCAGCTTCGACATCAAAAACACCCTGGTGGAATCCAGAAAGAAGCTCGGCGATAACGCCCTTATCGTCGGAAACTATGATGTGTTCGGTCTGCCCTGCAGGGAGGAAACGACGCCGGATGAAGCGCGGCAGGGCATTCGAGTAAATATCGATGGACTGGTAGACGCAGTGTGGCCCGGATGTGACCTCTGGCCCGATATCAAACCGGACAACTGGTTCGCGATTGAAAACGAGGCCAGAACTTACAAGGCTGGTCAGCCGACACCGGCTCTCGGGCGATTATAACAACCCACAAATAGGAAGGGAGGAAAGCAACATGGCAAGGAGTAAAGAGGAATTATTGGAAGTTTTGAAACAGGCTGTCATCGATTATGATGAAGACACGGTGGTAAAGGCTTCTCAAGAGTTCGCGGATGCCGGCTATTTGGCACTGGACGGCATCATGGACGGGCTGGCCCACGGCATGCAGATCGTCGGCGACCTTTACGAGAAACAGGAATACTTCGTGCCCGAAGTTCTGATGTGCGCGGATGCGCTTTACAAAGGGCTGGACATTTTGAGACCGCTCGTTCCCAAGAGCGCGGCGGGATCCAAATCCCAGGTCGTCATCGGCAGTATCCAGGGCGACGTGCACGACATCGGCAAAAACCTCGTCAAAATGATGTTCGACGTGGCCGGCTGGGAGGTCTATGACTTGGGCCGCGATGTGCCGCTGGAAAACTTCGTCAAGGAGCAGATGCGTACGGATGCCGAAGTTATCGCCATGTCGGCGATGATGACCACCACCATGCTGGGTATGAAAAAGGTTATCAAGATGGTCAAGGAGAAAAACCCCAACGTCGCCATCATGCTGGGTGGTGCGCCGGTTACCAAAGACGTGGCACAGCTCTTCGGCGCCGACGGCTATGCGGAGTCGGCAGGCAACGCGGTGGCCGAAGGTATCAAGATGATCGCCCGCCTGAGAGAATACGAGGCGAAGAAAAAATAGCAGGCAGGTTTGTTGTGGGAAAACCTTTCAGAAACAGCCCCCGGCGGGCAAAAGGCAACAAAGGTTTTTCAGTGGGGGCTAACCTGCTATTTCTAAAGTAATTTTCAGATTGACAGCGCAAGGGGATTGATCCTGGACCAATCCCCTTGCCTGTATTTAAGGATATATATCCGGCCGCATTTGGGTTGGATTTTCGGGTATTCAAAAAAACCAAAAGGGAGACGAAATCTTCATGGCGGTCCGGCCGGCAAATCGCCTGCAGTTTCCGAGGCTGCCGGAACGCAGATCCCTTCTGCTATTGCGAATGACGGTGGTTGTGGAGGCAAAGAAGGATTCCTCTAAAGCCAATGTGGACAATATGGATAGAAACCGGTTGAGCGCAAGAGATGATCCGTTCAGCTGAAAACCCATGAAGTATGAATAAGGAGAAATCAGAATGTCAGAAGATTTAGCAAAGGTAATTTTTCAGCCTTCCGGCCGAAGGGGCGAGGTGAAGAAAGGCATCACCATCATCGAGGCTTCGCGGTTGCTGGGCTGTGATATCGAAGCCCTGTGCGGAGAGAAAAAAGTCTGCGGAAAGTGTATCGTTCGTATCGAGGAAGGATTTTACGAGAAATACGGGATTGAATCCGGTCAGAAACATACGACGCCCTGGCAGGAGGAGGAAGATAAGTTTATCAATGCCGAAGGCAAGGCAAAAGGGCTTCGGCTGGGATGTGTGGCCAAGGTTCAGGGCGACCTTCTGATTTTTGTGCCGGAGGAAAGCCGGGCCGGCAAACAGGTGGTGAGCAAGGCCGCCCGGGATATCGGAATAACGTGGAATCCCGCCGTAAGAATTTATTATGTTCAGGTGGATCCACCCACTTTCGAAGAGCCCACCGGAGACTTTGAGCGGGTGTGCAGAGGCCTGGAAAGGGAATACGGCCTCACCAATCTCAGCGTCGATATTTTTGCCTTACGACAACTGCCCACGGCGCTGCGCGACGGCGACTGGTCTGTTACCGTCAGCGTTTGGAACAACAAGGAGGTCATACGGTTTCGTCCCGGCAAACAGGAAAATGCGTACGGGGTGGCCATCGACGTCGGAACCACCACCTGCGCCGCATATTTTTGCAATCTAGTCACGATGGAGGTTTTTGACACGGTTTCCATGATGAACCCGCAGTGTAAATACGGCGAAGACGTTATGGCCCGCATCACGTTTCACATGATGCACGAAGACGGCCTCCAGCGGATGAGTGCCGATATTTTGGAAGGAATCCAGTCTTTGATCGACAAGGCCATCGAAGCCACCTATCCGCCGTTGAAAAAAGTAAAAAAGAAAAAGGGGGATAAGGACGCTCCCGATGAATTCGTAGAAGCGCCTGAAGAAGGCAAGAAATATCTGCGGCTGACACGCGATGACATCGAGGATATCACCCTCGGCGGCAATACGGCCATGCATCATATTCTGCTTTCGCTCGATCCGCAATTCGTCGGAATGGCGCCATTCCCGCCGGTGGTCCATCACAGCCTGGATATCAAGGCCAGAGATCTGAACGTGACCATCAATCCGGCATCCTACATATTCGTTCTGCCCAACGAGGCCGGATTTGTGGGCGCGGACAACGTGGGCGTGTTGATTTGCGAAGCGCCGTATAAGTCCGATGAAAATCAGCTCATCATCGACATCGGAACGAACGGCGAGCTGGTGCTCGGCAACCGGCACAAACTGATTTCTTCTTCGTGTGCCACGGGTCCTGCCCTCGAAGGGGCCCAGTTGTCTTTCGGCATGCGCGCGGCACCCGGGGCCATTGAACGGATCGAAATCGATCCGGAAACGCACGATGTCAATTATAAGGTCATCGGCCGGGATGCCTGGCGAAAATTTTCCAAACCAGAGGAAATGAAAGCGAAGGGCATTTGCGGGTCCGGTATTCTCGATGTGCTGGCGGAACTTTACCGCGCTGGCGTCATCACCAAGGCGGGGGTGTTTGCCAAGCAGCAGAAGTCCAATCGGACGCGGAAAAATCCGGATACCAACCAGCCGGAATTCGTTCTGGCCTGGAAAGAGGAGTCGAGCATCGAAAAGGACATCGTTATTTCGCAAAAAGACGTTCGACAGATCCAGCTGGCAAAAGGCGCTCTGTATGCAGGATGTAAGCTGATGTGCCGCCGGATGGGTCTGGCCAATCCGGATTGCGTAAAGATCGCCGGCGCGTTCGGCGCGCATGTGGACCGCGAAAAAGCACTCATTATGGGACTTTTTCCGGATTGTGAGATTGAAAAGATTCTCAGTGTCGGTAATGCCGCCGGTGACGGTTGCCGGGCCGCTCTGCTGAATGTCCAAAAACGCGTTGAAGCCAACTGGTGTTCACGAAATGTGGAATACATCGAGCTGACCGTGGAAGGCGACTTCCAGCAGCAGTTCATGGAAGCCATGCAGATCCCGCATATGACCGATGAATTCCCGCATCTGGAAGGGCTTGTGGCGCCTGAGATTCTCCATCAGATGAAAGATCAGAGGGTCCCCAGCGACACCCACATGAAGTAAGGTCGCGACGGGAAAGCGTAAATGGAGAATAAAGAGGCGGATACGGTCCAGCTGGTCATAGAGCCGGGGATTTGCGGATTCCCCGGCTCTATTCGGGTTCAAAGGACAGGACGGTACACGGTGAAACTGGAAATAAAGTCCGGGTGCCAGCAGATCAAAGGGCTGGCGTCGGTACTGGAGGAGATTGCTATGTCGGAGCTGTTTTTGCCCGCAAGCCGAAATCCGGTTTACCGTGCGGCCGAACAGGCCGGATGTCACCCGTCCTGTCCTTACCCGTCGGCCATTCTAAAAGCCGCGGAGGTTGCGCTGGAGATGGCGCTGCCGAAGGAGGTCACCTTTAGGTTCCGAAAATGAACGGAAGCATTTTGCCATTTAGACCCGATTACGCTTTTCCCTCCACCCTGATGCGGGATCTGCTCGAAAAAGGAAAACAATACAACATCAGCGAAATCGTTCCTTTTTCCCCCGAGGAAATCATCGTCGCGCAATGGGTCGGTTTAAAATGCCGGTACGGCTGCAGCCGTTACGGCAGCAGCTGGTGCTGTCCCCCTGCGACGCCATCCCCTGAAAAAGTGGAGATTCTTCTGTTGGAGTATTCCCTCGCACTGCTTCTGGTCGGTACACAGACCTGTCCCGAGTTTTATCGTAACAACCGGAGCAAACGGATAAAGCTGGTCCATCAATGGAAGGGCACTGTGAGTCTGGAGCGGATGTTGTTTTTGAAAGGGTATTACAAGGCATTCAGTCTGGTGGGTGAAGCGTGCGCGCTTTGCGAAAAGTGTGCGTATCCCGATGAATGCCGCTTTCCTCAGGAGAGAAGACCGTCTCTGGAATCGCTTTCCATCGATGTCATCGGTACGATCAAACGACTCGGAAGAAGCGCCCGCATCGCACAGAACCGCTGTGAATCCTACAGCTATTATGCGATTATCCTCGTAGAATAAAGGCGTTACGAACAAAAAGCCTTTTGCAGGCTCCCTTCGCGTTATCTTTTCTGTAATTTATTCATATCTCCTGAATTCTCCCAGTGTTTTCCGTTATGGTGATCGTTATAAAGACGTAAATAGTTTTCTCCGGTTAACTCTTCGTGAAACCGACGGGATATCGCTTGTATTTAATGAGGTGAGATGCTATAAGTAATCGATCCCGCCCAAAAAATCAGACCGTTTATGCCGACGAGCCGAGTGAATGAAACCCAACATTACATTTTCAGGCGAAATCTATGAAAGCCTATTTTCTTCACTGATGCAGATTTGTGGAGATTGCGTTCTCCTTGTCGACCATGGTTTGAAAATCATCGAAGCCAACCAAAAAGCCGACATCGTCTACAAAATTTCCCGCGATAAACTTCTCGGCATGCATTTTCAAGCGCTTACAGCCCCGCAGGAAGCCAATACACTGGAACAGATCTGCGCCGGGATGGGGGAGAACGCAAGCTGGAAGGGGAAAGTAAACGGGATGGACGGAAACGGAGAGACTTTTCCGGTCGAACTCTCCATCAAGCGGATAGGCGGCAATAAACAGATCCATTGTTGTATAACCGCTAGAGATCTCAGGGAAACAACCTCTCTGACGGAAATGCTGGAGCAGGAAAAAGCCCACAGGAGAGAGATGTACATTACCTTGCGCAATGTCATGAGTTCGATTGAAAAGGAAAAAGCGGGCATGGACCGCATGATCGCCCACAAGATCGAAACGCTGATGCTGCCGGCCCTTGACAGGGCGAAAAGGGAATCCTCAAGGGAAGTCCAAAGCGGGTATCTGGATTTTATCAGGGATCAGCTCCTGGGCCTTACCAAGGCATTTCCCAGGGAACTGGATATCGGATTTATCCGGCTCACCCGGACTGAAATGAAGATCTGTCAATACCTGCAGGCCGGATATGCCAGCAAGGAGATCGCGGACACACTGAATATCTCGTTTGAAACCATTCAGACCCATCGCAAGAATATTCGCCGGAAGCTCGGCCTTCACGGAAAAAAGATGAGCCTGTATACCTTTTTATCAACGAGACGGAAATTGGGGAACATAAAAGGCCATGACAGCACCAGACATCCACTCCCAGGACCTAACGGATGAAGACTTTCGAACGCAAGCCCAGCGGTATGTTGACGATTTTTTAAAGCTTTTAATGATCTATCCTTCCCTTGCGGTGACCCTGGTGTTTTATCCGACCCGAAAGGACTATGAAGCCGACAGGAGAAGAAAACATGAAGGGCCGATATACAAAGAGAAAAACGGCAGCCGTTTCACTTTACATGTTTGCCGGGAGCTGCTGCCCGCAATAACGCCCATTGCCCTGCAAGGATGGCTGGAGCACGAACTGGGCCTGTGTGCCCAGATGCTGCAGCCGGAGTTTTATACCATCAATTTCAAGCAGAAGATATTCCCCCTCATGCCGGTCACAGGGTCGGCCGAATATATCATGCTGGAACTCATGGAGCATCTTGAGGCGGGGTTCAAGCGGCATCTTGTCACCCGGATGCTCCTGGAAATGGGACATGGTCTGCCCCAAGCCCATTTTTACTATTACCGGATCAATCCGGAAGCCGATGACCACAAAAAATACAAACGGGCAATCCCTCATCCCTGGTCGATGGCCTTGCTCTTATGCGCCAGGCTGAAGGAGTATTTGCCGATTGCACTGCTGAGTCGAATGCATATCGATTTTTCACACGATCTCGAGGCGTATTGGTGGAAAGTGCATGAATACATGCTTCCCGGAGACCGGATGTTTTTGAAATTGATCGCCGATGACGCCGCTCAACAGGAAAAAACCGACTACCCGGATCGGATCGTTTCCATGTTCAAACTCGCCAGATCCCATTATCTGAATTCCAGACAAACCAAACCTCCTTCGAAACCCGTGATTCACTGATTCGAAATGTTAAGCGGCCGCATGGAAATGCGATCCTTTCTTTCCATTTCTTATCGAGCCGGTGGGTATGATCGGGCTATCGGGTATTGAAAAATACCCGATAGGCGCCCAAACAGGGTAGAAAAATATCCCCTTTAAATACCTGCTTTCACACCTTTACATCCGGCAAGGGTTATGGGAGTGTTGAATACCCGCCTGCTTTTTCTTTCCTTCTCACACCGGAGGCCACATGAAGGTAACACAGGTTGCAGGATTTCTCGGATGTGGAAAAACGACGCTGCTTTTGAAGCTGTCGAGGCTTTTGGCAGAGAACGGCAAAAGAAAAGTCGCATTAATCGTCAATGAAATCGGAGAAATACCTGTAGACGGAAAAATCATTGAAGAAAGCGGAATGCGGGTCAAGGACATCGGCGGTGGCTGCATCTGTTGTGAAGTGGCCGTGTCCTTCGGAAAGACGCTGGTAATGCTTTACAGGGATTTTCGTCCGGATCACATCCTGGTTGAGCCGACCGGCGTGGCCATCCCCCATCAGGTAAAATCAGCCGCCAAAATGGGTATGCGGGACGCAAAGTTGACCGTAGGGGTGGCGATCGTGCTCTTTGATGCCACACGGCCTGCCGAACTTTTGGACATGGATATGCTGGGAAGGCTGGTCATCAATCAAGTTCAGGATGCGGATGTTCTGGCGATCAGCAAGGTCGATGCGGTGGATGACGCCACGAGGGCGGAAGTGTCCAAGCGCATTCGAGAGTTCAACGACCGGGCCGATGTCATTTATCTGTCCTCGTTCACCGGCGAGGGGATAGAGGCCCTCAAAGAAGTTATTCTCAACTGGGGCGAAGACACGGCGTGATTGATTTCAATCGCGATGAAAAAGGCTGCTACACCGATCATGGGGTCAGCGGATACGCCGTTGCCGTGAAATTAAGCCGCAGGGAAATGATGGGAGATGAGTTTGTCAGGAATACGGCGGAGGAAATGATGCTCGCCATCGCTGAAAAATGCAGTGAATTAGGCGCACGGACCATCGGCCACATCAAGTCCCATGTCAGAACCGAATCCGGGACGATCAAAGCCGACACGATCGGTGTACTTCATGGCGCCTATTCTTCCGGTAAATTTTTGTATCCCGTCAAAGACCTGTATATGGCGATAAACAGCGTCGTTCATGGAATTCCTGAGGAAGCCGTCAAGGCGGCCACGCTGGAAGGCATCCATGAGATCGCGGAAAAATATAGGATGACGGTCGTCAGGGAAAAGGAACACGCCTATTTCGACGAATTCGATTTTGTGTTGCCGCCGCAGAACGGTTTTCATCTACTCGAAGCGCAGTTTGCCGGTGAGGACTTTGAAGACGATATCTAATCATGCGTTTTGGATTCTGTCCAAAGAGCAGATAAAATGGACGACCTAGTTATCAATCGACAGCCGCATCAGACACGGGCGTGCCTGTATACGGCAAGTAAAGGAGGTGATAGAAAAAGAAAAACAGGTGAAACCAGATCCTCGAGTTAGTACAGGATGATCCATCAAACCGTATCTCACTTTTCCCTACAACCAACCCCATCGCGTCCTTGCGGGCGCATTGGAAAGGAGGAGGACATGACAAGTTTAGAACGTACGTTGGCGGCCTGCGAAGGTAAAGAACCGGATCGGGTGCCTGTTTGCCCCTTGATCTGCGGCGCAGCCCACCGGGTTTACGGCGCGAATTTCGATGAATTCTCCAAAGACGGTGAAATTGCCGGAAAATCCCTTGTGGAAGCCGTCAAGCTGTTCGGTTACGACGTAATCGTTTTCCTTTGGGACCTCACCGTAGAGGCGCATGATTTCGGGCAGGACACTCAATTTCTCCTGCAGGATACCACACGGCCGAACTACAACAACCCGACGGTTCCGAATGCCGATTCCTATGGAAACGTCAAACCGATTCAGGCCGCCGTGACAACCGGACCCGGCGGTTTTTCCCGGATGTCGGAATACATCAAAGCCCTGGACATCATGATGAATGAGGTTGGAAGCAAAACCGGGGTGGTCGCTTTCGTGTTCGGTACGCTCGGACTTCTGGGCATGATGCGAGGCGCGGAGAACCTGTTCTTTGATTGTGTCAAGCACTTCCAGCCGGTCATGAACGCCCAGCTCGTTATTCAGGACGTTCTGGTCGATTACATCGGAAAAATCTGCAAGCAGACCAAACCGCACGGCGTTTGCCTCGATACCCTGTATGCATCCGGCGGCATCATGAGCAAGAAACTGTGGAAGAAAGTCGAGCTGCCGACCGCTAAAGTCCTTGCCGACGCCATCCGTACGGGCGGCTCCACGGTATGGGTGCACAACTGCGGCAACGCGGTTTATTTCGACGCGCAGATCGAGGCGATGGATCCCCTCGGAATCTCTTATGCCTATGTGCCGGATGACTGCGCAGACTTTGCCGATATGAAGAAAAAATACGGCGATAAGATCGTGCTGCACGGCCACATCAATCCGGCGGAAAGATTGTTCCTGGGTACCCGCGAACAGCTCCTCGAAGAGATCAAAATCGAGTGCGACACCCTGAAAGCCGGCGGCCGCTACATCCTGGCCCCGGGTTGTGAGTTCCCGCCCAACGGAAACTTCAACAGAATGGTCGACATGATGGAAGGCGCAGAGCTTTACGGAAAGTATTAATCCGCTTGTATCCGGAAGGGCATCCGCCCCTCCGGATATCGGGCTTCCACCCTTTTCCTGCGCGACCGACTCGAGTCGACTTACAAGTCGTGTACATAGGACTCATTACCCCCCCCCGCTCCACAGGCTTCTGGCCGGAGTCGGGGGGTATTTTTTTTGATGATATTCAAACATCCGGGTTGCTTTCATCGGCGCGTTCCGGTAAAAGAATCAGAACGGGGATTTCTGACCTTCCGCCGGCTTTGCCGTTTGGCTGCGTATGCTATGCATGGATCTGAGACCCTCCAGTCGATTATCAAAAGTTCAGGCATCAGGAGAATGGAACCAAGATGAAACTGGTGATGGTATTGCCTTTGTTCAGTGAGTACGGCATGAAGGAGTATCTGGGAATCGAGCTCATCGTCCATGCGCTGAAAGAAAACGGATACCGGGTCGACCTGATCGATATGAACGAAAAGCTGGTGGACCATCTCCTGTCGAAAAAAACCGGATTTCATGAAACGGTTCTCCAAAAGATCCGTGCAATGGATACCCATCCTTCGCCTGCCGGCGTTTATGCCGAGCATTACCTGCAACATATCCTGACCTACGATTCCGCAAGCGCCTTGAAAAAAGACAGACTCTTTGACAACTTTTTCAAGACCATCGTGTTACAGCATCTGGATCCCGGAATGTTCCCGGCGGATTCGCCGGCGACGGCCTTCGACAAAATTTTACATGCGGCGCCGGTGCTGGAGTCTTTTCTATTCGAAACCGGCGCCCAATTGTGCGACCGTCAGTATGATGCGGTGCTGGTGTCGGTGCCTCATGCCCATCAATTGGTCCACGCGCTGCTTTTTTCGAAAATGGTGAAATCGTTCAACAGGCGCATGCCGATCATTTTCGGCGGCAGCACCATCACCCTGTCGGATGAGGCTGAACTGCAAGACTATGTGCGGGATGGGTTCGTCGATTACTACATCAAATACAGCGGGGAAGAAAAATTATTGTCCTTGCTCGTCGACCTTGAGGAAAACGAGGCGATCGATCAGACCGAGCTGTCTAAAATGGCCTACGTGGATATCAACAAGCAGGTCATCGCATATCGTACCGAACAGGATCTGTCTTCCGTTCCGGTGCTTTATTCCAGGGGATGCTACTGGGGTAAGTGCACGTACTGCACGTATGTCCTTCTTGACAGCGGACAATTTACACGAAAAAAAATTTCTGTGTTGCTGTCCGAACTCAAGCAGTTTTCGAACAAGCCCGTTCGCATCTCTCTCATTACCGAAACGCTGACGCCGCATGACGCCAGAACGATTGCCGAAGGAATTCTGGAAAAAAATATCCGTGTGCGCTGGGGATCGTTCATTCGTGTAAATCGCGCCTTCGATACGGCGCTTTTTTCCCTTCTACGGGAGTCGGGCTGTCTGTATTCCTGCGTCGGCGTCGAATCCGTGAATGATAAGATATTGAAATTTTATAATAAGGGATATACCAAAGAAGATGTGACCGCTTTTTTCAGGTCGGCCAGGGAGGCGCATTTCCAGTTTTTTCAGGTCAACTTCATGTATGGTGCTCCGGTAGCCGACATACACGACGAGCTCGACAACATCCAGTTTATTTCAGAGTTTCGGGATGTCATCGGGAACATCGCTTTTTTTCGGCTTGAAATCACCAAAAAATCCTACCTCGGGCAGCATCTGGAGGATTTTCATATCCAAATCGACCCGACCAGCGCGGCAAGAGCGATCCGGCTGGATGTCATTCCCTATGTACCGTCCCTGGACAGGCAGTCCGCCATGGTGCTGGAGCGGGCGTACGGTATTGCAGGGGAGTATTGTAAGATCCGGGATGTCAAGGCGAGCATCCGGCTTTTTTTAAGACAGAATGAGACCGTGGCTGCGCTGAAAAATGTCGTTCTTTTTGAGCTTGACGGACACTGTATCGCCGGGTCTCTCAAAAGCTTTATCCTGCGGGAGGTTTCCGCGGACCTGTTTTCAAAATTGAAAACTCAAGAGAAGATCGCCTTAAAAGATCTGAAAGAACGGGATCTGTTTACTCTCTTTGAACTGGGAGTCGTCGACACCGAGCCCATCGTTTACGGTAAGACGCCCGGGGCTGCCTGAGCCGACCGCGCGAGTCGGTTGTGCGCCGGAACATGCCACGTCGATAACGTCAACAAGTTGTGCGCCCTCATAAAAGGAAGAAAACATACCAATGGAGACCCAAAAGGCATTCAAATTCCGCCAGGGGGTTCGATTTTTCAACTTTGACGAGGTCTCTTTCATCGTGGATACCGGCGGGCCCTCTTTGTACAATTTGGGAATAAGCAGCGCGCTGATTTCGGCGAACCTCGACGGCAACAACAACCTGGAAACGATCATGAAGATCATTCGGGACCATTACAATGTGTCTGTCGCCGACAGTGAAACGGCAGTGATGACGTTCATCAACATGATGCAGGAAAAAAAACTGATCGAAGAAGCGGCCTGAGAGGCGCTGAAATTACAGAGATAAATTTCCATGTTTAAAAGAAAACGTGTTGAAAAAACAGGTAATGACGACCGTTGCTGTGATTCAGGTCGCCGTGAATAGAATCTATTCAGGAGGTTTGATAGATGGCTGTTAAAGAAATTAAATACGGGATCGACGGACGCGAAAGTATCAAAAAAGGCGTAGATGCGATTGCCGATGCCGTAAAAGTAACATTGGGACCGAGGGGCCGAAACGTCATGCTGGAATGGGCGGTCGGATATCCTCATGTCACCAAGGACGGGGTCAAGGTGGCAAGGTATATCGACCAGATAGAGGGCAAATACGCCCAGATGGGCGCACGACTGGTTTATGAAGTGGCCAAAAAAACCTCTAAACTGGCCGGTGACGGAACCACCACGGCATGCGTTTTGCTGCAGGCTTTTTTCAGGGAAGGTTGCAAACTGGTGGCATCCGGGGTCAACTCCCCTGCCATAAAGCGCGGCATCGACAAATCGGTTCAATGTGTCGTGGAAGAAATGGCAAAGATCGCAAGACCCGTGGAGGGATTTCAGGAGATAGCCCAGATCGCATCCATTTCTGCGAACAACGATGCGGAGCTCGGGGGAATCATCGCAAATGCCAAGGAAAAAGTGGGAAAAAACGGCGTCGTGATCGTGGAAGAGGGAAAGGGAATTGGAACCACCGTGGAGCTTGTGGAAGGGATGCATTACGACCGCGGCTACATCTCTCCCTATTTCATCAACGATACGGCGCATATGCGCGTTGTTCTGGAAAATCCGTTTGTCCTGATTTACGATGAAAAGCTGACCACCCTGGATGATCTGATTGCCATATTGAAGCAGATCAAGCAAGCCGATGGGCCTCTGTTTATCATCGCAGACGATGTCGAAGGGCAGGCTTTGTCGACCCTCGTTACCAATAAAGTGAACGGAAACCTGGAAGTGGCCGCAACCAAACCGCCCGGGTTCGGCGAACGGCGGCGGCTCAACCTGGATGATATCGCCGTCGTCACCGGCGGCAAGGCCGTTTCGAAGGAAGTAGGACTCCAATTAAAGGGCATTACCCTCGAGCACCTGGGTCGATGCAAGAAGATCGTCGTCGACAAGGAAAATACCTATCTGATCGGAGGGGCTGGCACCCGGGAGGATATTGAACGGCATGTGCGGGAAGTCAGGGCCCAGATCCGTCTTTCCACCTGGGATTACGACCGGCAGCAGACGGAGAAGCGGCTGGCAAAACTGGTGGCAGGTGTTTCGGTGATTCGTGTCGGCGCCCCTACCGAGACGGAAATGAAAGAGAAAAAATCCCGGCTCGACAATGCGTTGAATGCAACCAATGCGGCGATTGAAGAGGGGATCGTGCCCGGCGGAGGTACGGCCCTGGTGCGTTGTCTGCGCGCCCTGGACGGGCTCGACGTCAAAGGGGATGAAAAATATGGGGTTACCGTTACCAGACGCGCCCTTGAGGAACCCCTTCGCCAGATTGCCGAAAACGGCTATTTCGAGGGTTCCGTGATCCTGCGGAATGTCAAAGAGAAAGAAGACGGGTTTGGATTCAACGCAGAGACGGGGAAATTCGGAGATCTTTTTGAGCAGGGGATCATCGATCCGGTAAAAGTCACACGCCTTGCGCTGCTGCATGCAGCCTCGCTGGCTTCTATTTTGATCACAACGGACGCAGTGGTCGTTGATAAATTTAAGCGGCCCATGCCCGGGCAGACCAATCCCCATCAAACGATTCCCGGTTTGCAGAAGCACATGGCGAGAAGGGCGCAGATGGGCGCCGATGTGATGGATAAAATGGTCGAGGAAGAGGACGAAGAAGCCTGATTCCGGCTTTTTGAATGATCGGTGCTGCGGCGGGTTCAATCAACTTTTGGGCCACAGCATTTTTTTTACCAAAAATTTTCGCTGATCTTCGTCGGGTTTTTTTAAAAAATCCTGGATCAAGGAGCGGACGATTTGCGATCGCGTGATCTGCCCTTGCGTATGGACGTCGAGTTTCTCGATCTCGCCTTGCGTCAGGCGTACGGTCACCACAACTTCTTTTGTCATTTGACGGCGATCCTTTTTTATTCTTGACAGCAAAACCAGCTGTTTGTATACATTGAATACAATAAATACAAGCCGTGCACAAGAATATTTTTATTTTTTGGAAAAGCATGGCAGGCCAGCGAGTTGAAAGACCATATCAATGGGATTGGAGGGTGTTGAGACGTGCAGAAAGCGGACGAGACGATCAAGGTCGAAAGCAAAAAGAACGGCATCGCCATTGAGAAGTATCATGTGGCAAAGGAGCCTTTTTATCTGCCGATAGGTAACGAGATACAGGTCTTTGAAGCGGCCCTGAAGCTCAAACTGCCGGTCATGCTCAAAGGACCGACCGGCTGCGGGAAAACGCGGTTTCTGGAATACATGGCATGGAGAAGCAATCGGCCCCTGGTGACGATCGCATGCCATGAAGACCTGACCGCTTCCGATCTGGTCGGCCGGTATCTGCTGCAGGGCGAGGAGACCGTCTGGATGGACGGTCCGTTGAGTCTTGCGGTCAAGCACGGGGCCATTTGCTATCTCGATGAGGTGGTGGAGGCCCGAAAAGATACGACGGTCGTGATCCATCCCCTCACCGATGACCGCCGGATTCTCCCGCAGGAAAAAAGAGGGCTTCTGCTCGAATGCCATCCGGATTTTTTGCTCGTGATTTCCTATAATCCCGGATATCAGAGTGTTATGAAGGATCTGAAGCACTCCACGCGTCAACGTTTTGTCGCCCTGGAATTTAGCTATCCTTCCCCGGACAAGGAGCGCGATATCATCATGAGGGAAACCGATGTCAGTCGGGATATCGCCGAACGTCTCGTGCGGCTCGGAGAAATGGTTCGCAACCTCAGACAGCACGGACTCGAAGAGGGGGTCAGCACCCGGCTCCTTGTGTACGCCGCCAAGATGATCCAGAGCGGCCTTACCCCGCGGGTTGCCGCCGAAGCGGCCGTCATTCGGGCCATGGCGGATGACCCGGAAATGCAGGAAGCCATCAAGGAAATCGTTACAGGAATTTTTTAGCGCCGCATGGAACTGCCCGCACATTACAAGAAGCTCATTGCAAAACCGCAAAAAAGCCTCCTCCAGGAATTTCTGGACGATAACCCGGATCTTCTGCCCCGGCTTTCCGCGGCAAGCCGGGAAGCCTTCATCAAAATCTGCGGCACTCTTTCCCACTGGCGATCCAGGAAAGCCAACGAATTTTTCAGAAATATTTATCAGAAAATCCTGGATGTAGAGAATAACCCATTCCGTCATTTGATTCTCAGGGGAGCGTTGAGACTCACCGGACTTCACTGGGCACTGGTGAAATCCTACTTCGATGTTATCGGTGCCGTGCCGCAGGATGAGGATTTTATCGAGGAATGGATCAATCTCACCTATTTCCTGGCAAAAAAAGATGTCGATGTGGCCGTAACGTTTATCGAACAAACTCCGGCCGCCGTGAATACCTTCGGGACGGAAAATTTTTTCCGATGGGGCGAAATCGCAATCGATGCGTTTCAATCCGGACAGAAGGCCTGGAGAGCGGTCAAGGCCTACCTGCGCGAAGCGATCGCAGATCAGTGCGCCACGCCGTTTGACCGGTGGAAATTTTACCTGCAGCAGGCATCGCGTATTTCGGATGCCTCCACTTTGGCGGCCAAAGCGTTTATCGAATCAGGTGCCCGGTTGTGCCTGCTCCTCAATGAAGAGGAGACGGCTCAATGGGTCGATAATGGGCTGGAAGGGTATACCCCGAAGGATCGCAGGAAGGGATTCGGGGCCAGGCAGCTCAGAGAGCAGGACAGGCCGGCCGGGAGCAGGTCGGATGAAGATCTGATCAGCTACTTCAGCGGCACTTCGCTCAAAGCTTTGGAAAAGCGGGACGGGATCGCTTCCGGGACGGCCCTGAAGGACCGGAGCAATACCCTGGCGCTCATTTGTGAGGCCTATCTCGGGCGCCGGGTGAGGATTCGGTCCAACATGAGTCTCAGCATGCTCGGTGGATTCAGAGGCGGTGCCGCCACCGACGGCCGGACCATTTATCTGCCGGAGATGGTGTCTGATTTTATGCTGTTCAAGCTCATGGCGCTTCATCAGGCCATCCTGATGGATTTCGATATCTGGTCCGAAGAATGCGGAAGGAAACCGTTCGATCCGGTCTTTATCCATCTCGATGCCGACCGAAAACTGCTTGAAAAGCTTCCGGGGCTTGTCAAGGAGATGCGGGCGGCGGACAACAGTCTCCCTTCAACCTATCCCTTTGACTTCGACAAGGTGTCTCTCAACGGCCCTTTGCCCTGGTGGGGCGATATCCTTCCCGGTCTTGTCCGGGAGACCAATTCCACGATTTCGATGATCAAGGATCGCGCCGCGGAACACACCGAGCTGCCCCCGGAGATGATCGAAGGCATTGTGACCAACATGATGGCGGATGGAGAAAGGGATTTCAACAGCCTCTGGGGGCGGCTCATGGAGATTTTCGATACGGAAATTCTTTCCCCTGATCCGGAGGAACTCGAAGAAAACATCAAAACATTTTTTTACAAAGAATGGGACGAAAATCTGTCGGATTTCAAGATGGACTGGTGTCTGGTGCGCCAGCGCCTGGTCAAAGACACGCCCAATGATTTCGTGCAGGAAATCCGAACGAGGCTGCACGGCATCATCACCCTCATCCGCAGGCAGTTCACGAGAATCAAGCCTGAACGTTTCCAGAAATTCCGCGCCCAGCCGTATGGAGATGCCCTGGATATCGACGCCCTAGTTCAATCCATGGTTGACAAAAGATCGGGTTCTTTTCTCGATGAAAACGTGTACATTCGAAGGGACAAGCGGATGCGGGATGTGGCGGTTCTTTTTCTCCTGGATATGAGCGGTTCTACGGAGGAAAAAGTTCAGGGCCGGCGGGTCATCGACATTCAGAAGGAAGCCATGGTTCTGATGGCCGAAGCCCTCGAATCCCTGGGGGACAAGTACGCCATGTACGGCTTCAGCTCCGAAGGAAGGTTCCGGGTGGATTACTTCAACATCAAAGATTTTCATGAACCTTACAGCGAGCAGGTTCAGCACCGGCTGGGAAACGTCCAGCCCAGAGAACTCACCCGCATGGGTGCCATCATCCGGCACGCCGTGCATAAGTTCAACGCCGTGTCCGCCGCGATAAAGCTCATGGTGATTCTGACCGACGGGCGGCCCTACGACTATGAATACGGCAGCCTGAATTACGCCATCGCCGATACGAAAAACTCGATTCAGGAAGCCAAAAAACAGAACATCCACCCATTCATCATCACCTCGGATAAAAAAGGTGCATCGTATTTGAAACGGATCGCCCCTCAGACCCAGAGCATCATTTTGCGAAAAGTAGAGCTGCTTCCCACCTTGCTTCCCGCCATTTATAAACGGCTGACCGTTTAAACTCCTTGACACCGCCGGACAAATCTCTTTAAACTGTGACAGATTGGTTTTTAAAAAATATAAAACTGGGCCTTAAATTTTAAAAAATGGAACCAAAAGAAGACTACAGTCGTTCGGTGTTCGATGCGGCCGACGATATCGCCTTCATCACGACGGACATACACGGATCGGACGCGCGCATTCTGGATTTCAGCCCGGGTGCCGAGCATATTTTCGGTTATCGCCGGGATGAGGTCATCGGCAGGAAATTCAGCCTCCTGTGCGGAGATCGAAACCAGAGCTTCAAATGCAAGTTGTTCACCCAGGTGGATCCCAAAAAGCCCGGGGTCACAAGAGAGGTTTTTTTGACGCGGAAGTCGGGCGAGAATTTTCCGGCTATCTTCAGCAGGTATCCCGTTTACAGCAACGGCGGCAAACTTATGGCCACCCTCGGTGTGGCGGTCGACATCACCCAGAGCAAGCGCATCGAGAGAGCAATAAAATTTGTAAACAGCGAATTCCGCCAGCTTTTCAACATGGCGGCGGACGGCATGCGTGTCATCGATAAGGATTTCAATATGCTCCGGGTGAGCGAGACATTTTTGAAGCTTGCCGGCATGAAAAAAGGAGATGCGGCAGGGAAAAAATGCTATCAGGTGCTGGGAGGACCGCTTTGTCATACGCCGAGCTGCCCGCTTGAGAGCATTTTCAGAGGTGAAAGGTACATCGAATACGAGGTAGAAAAGACAGGTTTTGACGGCACTCGGGTTACATGTCTTCTCACGGCAACGCCGTTTAAGGGACTTGACGGCGAAATCATTGGCATCGTGGAGCATTTCAAAGATATCTCCATCCGAAAGAGGGCCTATGAAGCCTTGAAAAAATCGGAGATGAAATACAACACGGTCGTTCAGAATTCACTGACCGGAATTTTTTTGGAGATCGATGGGAAAATTGAATTTGCAAACCATCGACTTGCCGAAATTTTGGGTTCCCCCGACGGTCGGCTCGCCGGCATGCAAATGCAGTCACTGATTCATCCGGATCATCTGGCATACCATGGAAGCAACCGCAAAAAGCTGTTTTCGGGAGACGCAAAATCGGCCGAATATGAAGTCAAGTGTTTAACGCTGAATAACCAGACGATATGGGCCAAGATTCTGGAGTCCAAAATCGATTATGAGGGGTCCGACGCCATCTTAGGCAATCTGGTGGACATCACCGCCAGGCGGAAGATGGAAAAAGCGCTCAGGGAATCTGAAAAAAGCCTGAAAGTACTTTCTTCCCACCTTTTCACCGCCCAGGAGGACGAGAGAAAACGGCTCGCCATCGAGCTCCATGACGGGATCGGGCAGACGCTTTCGGCCATCAAATTTTGCGCCGAAAACTGCCTGAAGCAGGAGGAAAACGGCCAGAGCGGGCAAGGGCATGATTTTCTGAACAAGATCGTATCGCTGACGAAAAGCGCTATCGAAGAAGTGCGAAAAATTTCGATGGACCTGCGTCCTTCCACCCTGGACGACCTGGGAATTCTGGCGACCATCGAATGGTTCTGCAGGGAATTCCAGTCTCTTTATTCGTCGATTCGGATCGAAAAGCGCATCGATGCGTGTGAAGAAAGCGTGCCGAATTCCACCAAGACGGTTATTTTCAGAGTCATTCAAGAGGCCCTGAGCAATGTGGCCAGGCACAGCAGAGCCGATCTGGTTCGGCTTTCCCTTCGAAGGTCCGAGGATCATCTCGAACTCATCATCGAAGACAACGGGATCGGATTTGACCAGAGCGAAAATCAGCTCACGAGAAGCTTGATCAAGGGGTTCGGGCTTGCGGGGATGCGGGAGCGGGTCGAGTTTTCAGGCGGGATTTTCATCGTCATGTCCATGAAGGGCGCAGGAACCTTCCTTCGGGCCAAGTGGCCGGTTCAGCGCTCTATTTCTTTGCGGTGATCAGTCCTTTTTCCATGGCGAAGGCGGTCAGTGCGGAGGCGCTGTGAAGATCCAGCTTGTTCATCAAGTTTGCCCGGTGTTTTTCGACGGTTTTGATGCTGATGCACAGATAATCGGCAATCTCTTTGTTCTTATATCCCTCGGCGATAAGCTTGAGGATTTCTCGCTCCCGGTGGGTAAGTGTACTCCAGATCGTTTTTGCCTCGACTTTTTTCTTGCCGTTTAAGTATCCGCTGATCACCTTGTCCGACACATCAGGGCTCAGGTACCTCTTCCCCTGAAGCACATGCTTGATACACAAAGTCAGCTCTGCATGGGTGGCATCCTTGGAAACGTATCCGTCCGCGCCGGCTTCCAGAGTTGCCAGTACGTATTCTTCGGTCTTGTGCACCGTCAGCGCGATGATTTTTACATCCGGGCATCGCTTTTTGATTTCTCGAATCGCATCCATCCCGTTTGTTCTGGGCATGGACAGATCCATGAGCAGCAAATCGGGTTTCAGCGTTTCGGCCGACCGAATGGCCTCCCGCCCGTCTTCGGCTTCTCCGACCACCTCCAGATCAGGATCCGTGTTGAGAAGGGAACGCAGGCCTTCCCGAACAATGGTATGATCTTCCGCTATGATGATTTTGTTTTTTTGAGCCATGATTTTTATTTTTTTAGCATCCTTTTGAATCAAGTTCAACACCTATCGGCTAAAGCCGATGGATTGAGGTTCCAGGATTCAAGGGGTCCGGGTCCTTTTCTTTATTACCCTCGAACCCTGAAATCCCCGGCCCCTTGAACCCTTCATTTCATGAAAATCCTGCCTGCGCTTTTTATTCCCCGTATCTTCCGACAAATACAGTATGTAAATCAAAAAAATACGCTCTTCACCCCATTTCCAAAGTGGTTTGTTTCATGCAGTATATTATTAAATCGCTGAACTATCTCTTATTCAATCTGCGTGGTCTGTTTTTTCGTTCGAAAGGAATTCGTGAGCGGGCCTATGATGAAAGTGACGCAAATCGGGGGCTTTCTGGGATGTGGTAAGACGAGCGCCATGCTCAAGCTGTCCAGGGCGGTTGCAGAGGACGGAAAGCGCAAGGTGGCGCTGGTGGTCAACGAAATCGGCGAAATTCCGGTCGACGGAAAAATTATAGAAGAAAGCGGCATGCAGGTCAAGGACATCGGCGGCGGTTGCATCTGTTGCGACGTGGCGGTCCAGTTCGGCAAGGTTCTTGTCATGCTGTACCGGAACTTCAAGCCGGACCATATCCTGGTGGAACCAACCGGCGTTGCCATCCCGCATCAGGTGAAAACGGCGGCCAAAATGGGGATGCGGGATGCAAAGGTAACGGTGGGCCAGGCGATCGTTCTTTTCGACGCCACGCGTCCCGCGGAACTGCTGGACATGGATATGCTGGGAAGGCTGGTCGTAAACCAGGTGAAAGATGCCGATATTCTGGCTATCAGCAAAGTTGATGCGGTGGATGACGCCGCCCGGCAAGAGATCGCAAAACGGCTCCGGGAGTACAACGAACGGGCCGAGATCGTGTATCTTTCCTCATTTACCGGAGAAGGCATCGACAGGCTCAAGGAAATCATCTTGAGCGGGCCGGAGTGAATGCCATGCTTGTTGAATCACCGCTTATGGAAATGGGCTGCTACACGGATTTCGGCGTGAGCGGATACTGTATCTTCGCCAAGCTGCGACGGAAAGAGCTGATCGGGGACGCCTATATCAAAAAGATGGCGGAGGAAATGATGCTTTCCATTGCCGGAAATTGCAGGGAACTCGGCGCCCGCGCCATCGGCCATATCAAGTGCCATGTCCATACCGCGGCCGGTACGATCAAGGCCGATACCATCGGCACGTCTCAGGGGGCCTATTCCGAAGGGCGGCTGGATCATCCGGTTCAGGACCTGAGCATGTCCGTCAACAGCGCCGTTTCCGGGATTCCGGAAGAAGCGGTAAAGGCCGCCACGCTGGAGGCGATGTATCAGGTCGCATACCGCCATGGATTTTCGGTTTTAACCGAACGGGAACAGACCTATTTTGACGCGTTCGATGCCGAGTCCACCGCGGCCGACCGGCTCTTTGAAATGGAACAAGGGTTCGATGGGGATGAATTCGAAGAGGATTTCTAAAGATTTCCCCGCCGATAAAACCATTTTATTCATCTTTGACAGGATGTGGATCGGATAGGCAAAGGAGGTGATAACTGGAAGGTTTTGATTGAAAAAATGACCGCCTGGCCGAAACAGGGGGAGGCGGCGTTTTTTCCGTTCGGCTGCGAGCGCGTGTGAGCAATTCAACAGGATAACCCAAAAGGGCAGGGCTTCTCCAAGGCCCTGAAGGAAAGGAGCAAAACATGACAGGGTTGGAACGTACATTACAGTCGGTTCAAGGCAAGGAGCCGGATCGGGTCCCATGCTGTCCGCTTATCTGCTACGCGGCGCACAGGGTTTACGGCATCCGCTGCGACGAGATGGCCAAAGACGGCGAGCTAGCCGGCAAGGCGTGGGTCGCCTCCCAGCAGCTTATCGGTTTTGATGCCTATTGCGCACTTTTGGACCTGACCCTGGAAGCCCATGATTTCGGTCAGGACACGGAGTTTCTCCTAAACGACGTCACCCGGCCGAATTACAACAACCCGATGGTCCCGGATGCGGACAGCTACGGGAACGTCAAGTCCATCGAAGCCTGTGTCACCAAGGGCCCCGGCGGTTTTTCCAGGATGGCCGAATACATCAAGACCATGGACATCATGATGAACGAAACCGGAAAACACACGGCTGTGGTCGGGTTTGTTTTCGGCACTCTCGGGCTTTTGGGCATGATGCGGGGCGCGGAAAAACTCTTCTTCGATTGCGTCAAGCATTATGAACCGGTCATGAAGGCCCAGTGGGTAATCGCCGATGTCCTCGTCGATTATATCAAAAAGATCGCCAAAACGGGCGTTCACGGCATCTGCCTCGACACGCTGTATTCCTCCGGCGGCATCATGAGCAAGAAGCTGTGGAAAAAGGTGGAACTGGAAACCTCCAGGAAACTGGCCGACGCGATCCGCGAGGCCGGTACGACGGTGTGGGTGCACAACTGCGGCAATGCGGTCTATTTCGACGCCCAGATCGAAGCCATGAACCCCCTCGGCATCTCCTATGCCTATGTACCGGATGATTGCCAGTCCCATGAGGAAGCCAAGGCGAAATATGGAGACAAGGTCACCATGTTCGGTTATGTGCATCCGGCGGAAAGGCTGTTCCTGGGTACCCGGCAGGAGCTGCTGGACGAGATCAAGGTGGAGTGCGATCAGCTCAAAAAAGGTGGCAGATATATCCTTGCCCCGGGTTGCGAATTCCCACCGAACGGCAACCTGAATATGGCCACGGCAATGATGGAAGGCGCCGAACTTCACGGCAAATACTAATCCATAGCGGATCCGGAAGGGCCTGCGCCCTTTCGGATCCATCTCGTTTTGTTGGGGTTCTTTCATCACGTGGTGAAATAAAATCGGGCAACCCCGAGGGGGAGCGCTGAATGAGGAAATGGGAAGCGCAGGCTTGTTCCGATAGTATCGCATCGGGCGAACTTCAGGACTATTCCAGATTTTTTGTGGATAGTTTGTTGAAAAAAGCGATCTGCTGCCAGCCGCTTTTGTCCGATGTCGTCGATTTCGCTTTTTACTCCTCTGAAAAAGCCTACCAGGCCGAACCGAAACGATGTATTGCGGGGCCGATATTTTCCGAAAAAAAAGACAATGGGTGCAGACTTCACATCTGTGAAGAGTGTCTAAAGGGTATTCCGTCTCTGGCGCTGAGAGGCTGGCTTGAACAGGAGGTGGTGTTTTGCAGGCAGAACAACCGGGAGGAACTGTACTGCAATTTCAGGCAGAATATCCTTCCCCTTTTTCCGGTCGTAGGAAGCGCAGAAAACTTTATCCGAGAGCTCGTTCATCATATCGAGTCCGGATTGAGACGATGTATTGCGACAGAGAAAATTGTTGAGTTAGGGCTTGGATTGCATCAGGTCTATCTGTATTTTTTCCGGTTCAATCCCGGAGAGCAGATCCGGGAGCGCTATGAAACCGCCATTCCCCATAACTGGATAAGGGCTCATTTTCTTGGTAAAAAGCTGATTGAAATCATGCCGATATCTCTCCTTGCCTACAAAAATATCGGGTTTTCACGGAATTTGAAAGCATTGTGGTGGGAATTTCACGATTTTCTGATTCCGGGAGACAAACTGCTGCTGAAAGAAATCGCCGAACTGCATTTTCCGCATCAAGATACCGCTTATTGTGATATCCTCATAAAGATATTCAAAAAATTTAAATCCAACCTTCTGGAACCTCGAGCAACCGGTCTGAGATCCATTGCCTTGCATTGAAGCTCGAACGTTTTTTTATCCGGGGTTCCGTTTCTGATTCGGCTTTCGAATGTAAAGGGAAAACCGTTTGAATCGACAGGTGAATTTTTATCACTTGCGCGAGAAAGCGTTAGATGTTATATTGTATAAAACAATCAACAGTATAAATAAGATAAACGTAATCTCTCAAAAATTTTGGTGAAAACATGCTTTTCTACCAAAACTTATTGAAAATATACAGATAAACGCATGAGTGCCAAAAAAAAAGATCCCCCTTCGGGTGTACGGAGAAGAAACAACATGGAAGAATTAACCGACGCTGAAAAAGGATGTTACACCGATCATGGCGTGAGCGGATATGGAATGGCGGCAAAATTGAGCAGGAAAGTACCGATGGATGATGCTTTCGTGCGGAAGATGGCCGAAGAAATGATGATGTCCATCGCCGAAAAATGTATGGCCCTGGGGGCCCGGGCCATCGGACACATCAAGTCGCACATCCGGACCGAATCCGGTACCGTGAAGGCCGATACCATCGGTGTCGAACATGGATCTTACTCCAGCGGATCTTTCGATTACCCGGTCAAGGACATTTATATGGCCGTCAACAGTATTGTAGCCGGTATTCCGGAAAATCAGGTACGCGATGCGACGCTGGACGGTGTCCATGAAATAGCCGAAGTGGAGGGCGTCACCGTCGTCAAAGAAAAAGAGCACACCTATTTTGATGAATTCGATTTCGTCCAGTCCAAACAGGATTTCATCAAGCAGCTCGAAAACCAGTTCAAGGAAGACGACGCTTAGACAAATGGTTACCGTTCACAGGGGTCTGCTTTTCCGGCCGCAACATGTTTATGGCGCCTTGCGATACGCCCCGATCCTTCAAATGGCTGTATGGCAGGCAGTCGGTATGCACTTCGCAGGACACGACCTGCCTCCGGGGCTGCCTGGAAGCGACCGCAAAAGTTTGCTGCCGTATTTTAAGGTCGTTGTTGCGGGAAAGCGGCTTTATCCATCCGCAACGAAGAGTCCATGCCCCTGTCAACGGCAGCAATCTTCTGCTAAAAGGCCATTCAGCCCCTGAGATCCGTCATGGTCAGCGCCGAGGCTCCTCTCTGCCTTTACATAAATCATTCGAAGGCTTGGGGGGCGCATCGCAAGCAGCAGGTCACATGTTGCGAACGAATAAAGCCGCTTTCCCGCAACAACAACATTCCGCCGTAAGCGGCAAGCGCTTAAGGTGGCGGACCATAAAGCAGACCCCTGTGAAAGGAACGGCGGTTGTGAAAGCACTGGACGGGAGTAATTTCGAATCCGAAATATCGGGCAGTTCGCTGCCTGTAGTCGTTGAAGTCTGGGGATCCTGGTGACAGACATGCCAGATCCTGACGGCTCAGGTTGAGACGCTTTCCAGAGAGGAGTATGAAGGTATCGTCAATTTTTATATCGTGGACGCCGGTGCCAGCCGGTCATTGGTGAATTCCCTGAAAGTCAAAGGCGTTCCGACGTTTTTGTTTTATAAGAAGGGTGTGCTTTTTGACAGCATGACGGGAAGCCATTTGAAAAAAGAGCAGATCCGCGCCAAAACAGAGGCGCTTCGGGAGTGGGTGCCCGCTTCTTGAGGCTGTCAGAGGGTAGGGATGATCACCAGAGAAGAAATTGATTCGGCGATCCGGATCGCCGAACCGATGTTTGAAGATTTGGACAAGGTTTACGGGCGGTTGCCGGAGACCCGCTGCAATTGTCAGGATCCCGGAATCTGCTGTGCCTATCTGCCGGAGATGACGGCGCTGGAAGCCCTCCGGTGGCTGCACGTGATGCGCGATCTGCCGGATGAGGCGCTGGCGGAAAAACTGCGTCGGTTTGTATCGTTTTACTTTCTCAACCCCGTGCGCCTTACGGGGTGTCCGTTTCTGGAGAATGGCGGCTGCACCATATATGCGGATCGCACGTTTGCCTGCAGAGCTTACGGCCTGTGGAGCCAGACCATGGGAAGGAACCGAACCCGGGAAAGCCGCAAGGAGAGGCAGACCCTGCGGCAGATGTGGAAACGATTCGGAATAGATCTGCCGGGTAGCGTGGTGGAGTTTGAAATCGATTACTGCAACCGGGTGGAAACATTAGGCGAGGGAGCAATCAGCGACAAGCGGATTATGGCGCTGCTCCGGGAAGCCTATGCGCTGGATACCCCGCTGCGTGAATTGCAGGAAAAGTTTGAGACCATCTACCATTCGGATATCAGTCTGCTTTTGACCGCGCTGGCTTTTGGAATGAAAAAGGCGATTCTTGAAAAATTTGCCGTCGTAAAAGAGGTTCTTCAGACCGGCAGCGAGGCTCGCCTGAAAAAATTAATGGACAAGTTATCGGTGGACGTCCTTCGGATCTAAACGTGCGATGTTCTCTACCACAGCCAGTGGGGACGGTACCAGAGGACTTCCGGAGGAAACTCATGGTACACGCGGATGCTTTTTTCTTTTTCCTCCCAGAGATGGACTTTTTTCGCCTTTAGAAACGGATACGCATAAATGGCTTCTCCAATGGGATACCGGCGTATGCCGTTTATCTCGCCGACCACGGTAATCTCCCGCCCCTCGCGGTAGATCACTGCATCCAGATACCCCGCGCAGAGGACCAGAAATCTTCCTTCGGACGTATCGACTTTTTTCGGTCGATCCGAAGGATCGAGGGGCAATTGAAGCACTTCGATCAGCGTTCCTTCCCGCTTGTTCGTCGTCTGGATGATTCTGCCTCCCCAAAGAACCGTTTTTCCGTTAAAACCATCCGGGTCTTTTGCGACTTTTGTGAGCGTAATCGCTGTCTCAATCCCTTCCCTGTCTAGTTTCGAGACGGCAGGAATGCATCCCAGCAGACAGGAAAGAATAAACGCTACCATCCAAAAAGAGTTTTTTTTCATGGCTCGCCTTCCAGGATTATCCACACGCCGCCTTACACCGACGACAAAGAGTCCGATGATCAGGACGATAAAAAGCGACGCGATCCATTGAATTCCGGATGAAGTGAGTTGCGTGGCCTCGTCTTCACGCGCCTTGAATTTTTCCAGTTTATAGCCTGTAATGTTTTTTGGATCCGAGGATGCTTCGGAAACCTGCGCCTGTTTTTCGTTCCCTGTTTCAGATGACGGTTCTTTTTGAGGTTTTTCCTTAAAGCCCTGAATCAGTTTTTGTTGCAGGACCTTTCGGGATTCGATCTGCTCCGAGAGTTTTTTGCCCATGGCCTGTTCCACGGCCACTTTAAACTGTTTCACCATTTCAGGCGCCATCACTCCCGGCAGGGAGATGATATTGACCACCATCTGGTTTAAAAAAGGGTTGTTGCAGGTGTGATCGCAGCATGCGATGCCGTGTTCGACGACGCTCATGGCATATTCGACGGAAAGTTTTTTTTTCGTTTTCTCATCGGCATTCCAGTAGGCCTTGCGCACGGCTTCGAGCATACGGCCGGTGATGGACTGATACGCCCAGGGACTGGCCTTATCAAAGAATTCCTCGATACCGAGATCGTATTTATCGCTTACATACACGTCGTAGGTCTGCTCCCATTTCGCCGTGTCAACCGAATCGGGAACGGTAACCTGCCACCCCCACATGTAATCCACAAAATCGGCCATCGCTGCGGCGCCTGCGTAATCTTCCCCTTTCATCCCCTCAATCCATTTGGGATTCAGGTAGCGTGTGCGAAGCTCACGACCGATGGTCTTCGATATATTTTCGACAGCCACCTGGTTCGGCGCACCCTGCATGGTGACCAAGGTGTCGGGTGCCTGGCCGCTTTCGGCTTTTATGGCCAGGGAGATTCCGCCGAGATATTGGAACATGTCGTCATTGTCCATCGTGCCGTAGATATTGGAAGACACGGAATGCACGGCCGTATCGACCGTTTTGAGGTTTTCCTTGAGAAGGTCTCTGGCCGGTTCTCCCCATTTCCCCTGGCCGAAAGCAAAGCCGGTCCTGTTTTCAAAAACATCCGCGATTTCCTGATCCGATTCCCAGAAGCCGGAATTGCCGGTCATCTCGCTCACTCCGGTTCCGTAGGAGCCCGGCTTTTCGGTAAAAATACGGATTTTGGAAAGCGCCTCGGCCTGTTTCTCCGTGACTCCCTGTTTCACGAGGTGGTTTTTCAGATCATCGCTGTGTTTTCGGACCAGATTCTGCAGATCCGTCTGCACGGCCGCTTTCTGGATTGCGGCATCGAGAAATCCGAGCATGCCGGGGAACAGATCCCGATACAGACCCGACGGGTTAATCAGGACATCGATCCTCGGCCGGTTCAGTTCCGCCGCGGGGATGACCTGAGTTCCGGTGATACGGTCCTGCTTATCCCAGACCGGCCTCAATCCTAATAGATAGAGGATGGTGCTTTCATTGAGTCCCTCGTTTCGCATGGTTTCCGTTGCCCACAGCATCACCGCGACCTTTTCAGGATATCTGTTTTTTTCTCTCAAACTTTTGTCCATGAGCTGCCGGGCCGCTTTTTGGCCGAGAGCCCAGGCGGCCCGGGAAGGAATTTTGACTGGATTGAAACCGTAGAAGTTTTTGCCGGTCGGAATCGCGGAAATGTTTCGGATCGGATCATTTCCCTCTCCCGAAGGAATGTAGCCTCCGTTTAGCCCCTTGACAAGACGCTCCAGCTCCAGCCTGCCTGAATCCCGAAACGCTTTTTCGACCGGGTCTGTTTCCTGGAGGTCGTTATGCGTCACAACGGCGTTTATGGTATCCCGGAGAGCCCCTCCTTCCGGAGATACGCCGAAGGTGTGAAGCCCGTATGGCATGAAGTTTTCACGAATTTCCAGCAGATAATGCTCAATAGATTGAAGTGCTTCTTCGTTTAGATCGATATCGGCCGTTTTTTCCTCAGGCCCCCCGGCGGGTCGGGAGCTATTTTTATCCGAAGCGCTTGATCCGGCAGGCGCAGGCGGATGGAACCGGCAGATATCCGTATAGAGTCCTGTTTTTATAACAAGATTTTTTATTTCCGCCAGTTTTTCAGGCGCTGTTTTGCTGCCGCTGGAAAACGCCTGATTGTAACTGCCGATCATCTCGTAGAGCCTGGCGTATTCCTGATAGAGGCCGCCCTGCTTGACCGCCGGCGTCAGGTGGTCGATGAGAACGCCGCGTCCCCTTCGTTTGGCCTGGATGCCTTCTCCCACGTCATCGACGATATAGGGGTACAGATTGGGAATATCCGCCAGCATGACTTCCGGTGGGTCGGCCGGACCCAGTCCGGCCTGTTTGCCGGGAAGCCATTCATAGGTCGCATGGGTCCCCAGGTGAATCATGGCGTCCGCGTGGAATTCATGATAAAGCCACAGATAAGCGGCGATATACTGATGATGGGGATAAACCGTAGGGTCATGATAGAGTTTCATCGGATCGTCCCCCCAGCCTCGGGAAGGCTCGGGCATGAGCACAACGTTTCCGAGCATGATCGCCGGGATGATCAATTCACCATCGGTGATCATGATGGTGGAATGTTCAATCTCTCCCCACTGCTCGACGACCTTTTTTTTAAATTCTTCGGGTAGTGCGTCAAACCAGCTTTTGTAGGTCGCGACAGGAATTCGGACGGCCTCTCCTTCCGCGAGCATCTTGTCGAGCTCGCCCGGCGCCCAGCTACCGATATTTCTTCCATAGCGCAGCACGAGATCCTTGATCGTTTTTTCGGACAGCCGGCCGAGTCCGTCGATCCGATAGTTCTCCTTTTTCATGCGCTGCAGGATCACTTCCATGCTCCGAAACACGTTTAAATAGCTGGCCCCGATGTTTTGCTTGCCCTGGCTGTGGTTGTAATACAGGATCGCGACGCGCTTTCCTTCATTTTTTTTGCGTTGCAGGTTGACCCACATTTTGAGGCGGGGGATGAGTATGCGGATGTTTTCTTTAATGGGCTTGTGAATGAAAACGGTTTTTCCGGATTTATACTCGATGGTTTTCACCTTTCCGGTCAGCGGCGTGGGCTCGACCAGCCCGGATATTTCCGGGTTGGCGATGTTCCAGACCACATCCAGCGGCGGGATGCCGACCGGGTCGCTGCGCCATGCATCGATATCGAGCGAGTAGAGATTGACGGCATTGATCACCGGCACATCGAGTGCGCTGAGTGCGGCGTCCGTTTTTTTGTCCAGGGAGGAGTAAAATTTCAGAGAAAAAGCGAGAATCAGATCCACCCGGCTTTTCCCGCTTTTATCAGCCAGAAGCAACGTGAGCACATCATGTTCCCGTCCGAAAGCCGGAATCACATTAAATCCTTCGTCTTCGAGCCGTTCGATAATATAATCGACAGGTTCGACCTGGCCGGCAGTCAGCGAGGAGAAATAAAGCAGCAGGCCGACCCATGGCGCATCGGGGTTGAAGCGGGCACTTGATCGATACCATTTCGAGTACGTATCCCAATCCTTGAAAATGGCTTCCGCACGGGTATGGTAGATGCCCGTGCGGGGAAGCTCCTCCACCTTTCCATAGACCACGGCGTCATCGAATTCCTTGTGGACAATCCGGTAGATCAGGTTCTGGATGTTACCGACGCTTAAATTGCTGAAATACGCCGTGATTTCCGGATCAAACAGAAACCCTTGCTTTTCAAGCCCCTCATGGTCCCGCGATTTTCGAACCGCGTAGATGCGCTTTCCCGAAAGTTTCGTGTTTTTGGTCAGATATTCGGTCAACTCCTTCATCATCGCGTCAACGACAACGACATCCGATCGCTCGATAAATTCTCTTGCGGAAGCACTGCCGGTGATGTCGGAATAGGTAAAAAAGCTGACCTGAACGTTTTCAGGCAGCTTGAGTCCGCTCACCGCCTTGTCGACCAGGTAGCTGTCCGCGTCAATGATAAGAAAAGACAAGGTTTCCGCCGCTGCAGGGGCGGAAAGCGAAAAAAAATATAGGAGCAGGGCAAACAGGCTTTTCATGTCTCGATGGAACATGGTTAAAAAAGTTCAGAGGTTCAGGGTTCAGGGGGGTAAGGCCGTTTGTCAATCCGGCACATAGACCGTCGTTCCGTCTTCCAGTTTGTAGGCTACTCCCAACCTTTCTCCCCGGCCTTCCGCTTTCTGCTTTGTGAGCTTGACGGCGTCGATTTTTTTCCCTTTTTTCGTGATAAGCGCCATTTCCTGCCCCTTGGTTTTCAAAATTGTAATTTCCGATTTTTCATCGAACAGGTCCTGCAGCTGGTATGCGGCAAAAAGGGTGACGATAAGGCCCACAATGAAGACGACACCGAGATCAAAGAGATTGGCCACGTAGTTCATCGGGTCGTTTTCACCCAGCCCCGCCGATCCGTACTCCGCCTGATTCCCGTCCGTATTTAGTTTACCGAAAAACTTCATGACGGCTCTCCTTCGGAAAAATCGTTTGCGAGCAGTTCGGTGGCCAGTTGGATGTTTTTGATATCCTCTTCGATCCAGCGGCGCTTGATGGTGTAAAAGACATAAGCAACCGATCCTACGGCCAACCCTACGACCGTGGTCGTGAAAGCGATGACCAGGTCAGTGGACAGCTTGGTCATGTCCCCCTGGCTCAATGCGGCAAGACCGGTTCCCATGGGAATCAGCGTTCCGAGCAATCCCAGGCTCGGACCGACGCGAATAATCATTTTGAGGCGGTCGATGGATTTCCAGAGGCTGATCGTCTTTTCCCGAAGGATATTTTCGACGACCACGTCAGACGCTTCACACTTCTGGGACAGGGTATGGCGCAAATTATCGATATAATGATTGACCCGATGGGAAAAGAGACGGTGATCCTTTGGCTTTCTAATGAGCCGGGGAATCTCTTCGGGCCGGCAGGTCGACAGACGCGATCTCTCCAGCCATTCGGCAAAAAATGCGCCCGAATAAATGAGAATCCACAGGGTCAACGCCACCAGAAAAAACAATACCGGATAAAGCAAAGACGAGGCGATCAAATAGATAAACGATTTCAAAAGGGCGCCTATATCCATCGCAATTTCCTTTTTACGTAACAATTTGTTTTTTCTAAAAAATTGATCCTATGGCGATTCACCGGCTGTTTTTTCGGAGAAGAAATTGCCTATCCGGTTTTTCAAAGCTCTAAACGGATACCTTTTTACTTTTTGTATCGCAGAGAGATATCCTGCTGAAAAAAGACCTGCCGTAACCGCGAGCAGCAGAAGCAGTTCCCGGAGCTTTAAGGGCGCTTTTTCACTTTTATATCTTGCGATTCGGTAAATTTTGTCCACGTCGCCGAATTGAGGCATAACAATTACGGACAAAATGAAATAGGCGGCGATAAAAAGCATCGCCGCTCCCATATCCGATTCAGGCGACGAGGTGGATGCGATCCTCCAGACCGTCATCCCGACGGCGGTTACGGTTGTTATAGCCATAAAGGTCAAATAGGCGAATCCGACGGCCTTGAGGCCGGCATCCGGGAAAACCGCAAGAAGAAAGGCCGTGCTCATGAAGATGACCGTCATGCAGACCGGGCAGGGGATGATGAGAGCCAGCCAGCTGAAAGTGGGCTTTCTGGAATGCCTTCCGCGTTTTAGCAGAGCGATGCCCCAGATCACAAATCCGGCCGCCATGGCGATATGGACCAGCATACCGGACTGGATAAAATTTTGAACGGTTGGGTAATGCGCGATAAGATCAATCCGCTGCAACGTTCTGGCGCAGCAGTAAAAGAGCAGAAGATAGACGCATCCGAAGGCAACAACCAGAAAAACCTTTGACCCCGGTGCGCCCTTTCGGCGGATCACATAGTGGAGGCCGATGCCGCTTTTGAGGGCGAACATGCCGAGGGCAAAAACGATGCCGACGAAAAGGGACTTAAGTTCCATATGGCACCTCCATGCCTCTTTTCAGTGAGATTGCCGATACAAGAGACCTTATCGCACCGGTGATGCGCCCCGGTGTGGACATCCGTGCGCGTGCGCTCTTCACATCGGTCGAAATCCGTTTCCTGTCAGAGGAGCTTGACTTCCATGACCTGGCGGATCAGTTCGCCATCTCCTTCATTGTTGCGGATCGCGCCGGCCACGTGTCCCTTCAGGTGTTCTTCGAGTATCAACATGCCGAGAGAGCGAAGGGCGCCGATAGTCGCAGAGATCTGTTTGAGAACATCCATGCAATCCCGATCGGTTTCCACCATTTTTTTAATGCCTCGAATTTGGCCTTCGACCCGGCTGATCCGGTTGACATATTTTTTTATATCGTCACCGCAGAGCGTCATTTTATTTCCTCCAATATATACTTACCGGGTATATGTATAGTCTATATAACCATAACAGTCAAGAGATTTTAATATAAAGTTCATAGGGTATAATATTAATGATGAAGCTGGATGAATACCAGGCGCCTCGCTTGACCGCGGTGCGGACGCCGGTTGTAATTTGACTGAAAGTGGGATATGAAACAAAGACCCGGTGCAGAAAAACGTACCTTGAGCAAGGCCATGTATCCGCAGTTTTTGGAATTATTCACCATGGATGACACGGATGACACGAATATGGAGAAAAACTTAAAGAAGAATCTGGATGGATTGGTCGAAAAAAGTCTTGAGTTGGGTGCTGCCGAAGCGAAGCTGGTCGACACCAGCCAGATCTATTTTGACCCGAGGTCTTTTTTAAAGTGCCGTTTCGGTTGTGCGCGATGGGGAAAATTCTGGACGTGCCCCCCCCACCTGGACATTACGCCGGATCGTTTTATGGCGGCTTATGAAAAATACCGAAAGGCCGTCATCATCAAAACCACGGATCCGAAAGCAGGCCAGCAAGTCTGTCTGGCCGTCGAAAAAGAGGCCATGCTTTCCTATGGCTGCATATATGCATTTGCCCTGGTATTGTGCGTTCAGTGTGAAACCTGTGCATTTCCGGATCCCTGCCGCTTTCCCCATCTGGCCCGCCCCAGCATGGATGCCTACGGCATCGATTTCGACAAAACGCTGCAGCCCCTCGGGTTCAGGGTGGAATTTGATAAAGACGGCAAATTATTGCCTTCCTGGTTCGGCATGGTGCTTTTGGAATAGAAGAACCCTTTTTCGTGGCTGTTTGTCGACAGGGACGTTCTGGATTCGAGGGAGCGGCCTCGTTTTTGATTTCGCTTGACAATCGATTTTTTTTTGTCTAAACGATCTCCCATAATTATTCGGGTGCCCTTGAAGGGCTCAATAGGGAAGACGGTAAAAGCCGTCGCGGTCCCGCCGCTGTGTGTGGGGACGACCGCCGCAGGATGCCACTGTTCCGACGCGTCGGAATGGGAAGGCGCGGTCAGTAGGATGATCCACAAGCCAGAAGACCTGCCCGGGTGATGCTGCCCGCTGCCGCGAGAGACCGGCGGTTGTGCAGGGGCGGAAGCATCTGTTTCCCGCCAGCCTGAGGATGAAGAAATCGGGTGCAATCCTTAAGCCTTTTTATACAGGTTTAAGGATTTTTTTATTTCTCAAACCATGCGGGATATTAACACGGTGTGCAGGAATCTCCTCCTTTCCGACGGGTAAAATGCCCGATTCCTGCCGGGGTGTGGGGGTGGATCGGATTCGCCAACCGATTTCCCCCTCCCCCAATACGATTGCATTCACTAAATCCCCCGCGTAAAGAATCGGAGTTTTGGATGAAGGTCAGGCCAAAAGACGACCGCAGGCATCCGGGTCGGCATAATGGAGGCGGCGGCAAAATTTATACGCGCCGCGGCGATGGAGGGGAAACCAGCCTGCTCAGGGGAATTCGCGTGCCGAAACATGATACGCGCGTTGAAATAAACGGACTGATCGATGAACTGAGCAGCTGGATCGGTTATGTCCGCGCCATCAATCGCGATGCGGCCGTGGACCATATGCTCTGCCCGCTTCAGCCTTGTTTATCTCTGTTGTGCTCCGATATTGCTGCAGTCGGTGTTACGGAAAAAGCAGAAAAGACTCAAAGAGTAAAAAGAAAATGGACGGACGATCTGGAAATCGGAATCGACCGCATGGAGAAAGATCTTGCTCCGCTCTCTCTTCCGGTGCTACCGGGAGGCCATCCGGCCGGTGCATCCCTGCATCTTGCGCGCACGGTTTGCCGGCGGGCCGAACTGTTGCTCGTCCTCTTTCAGGACGCCGGCGGAGAGGTCAACCCCGAGGCGCTGCGATTTCTTAATCGTATGTCGGATTTTCTGTTCATCCTCGGCCAGTGGGCCAATTATCGCGCCCTGCAGGGTGAAAGCGAAGACGACGCGGGTTGTATTGCCCCACTCAACCCCTCGTCGGCTTTAACCGATGGGTGTTGATTCCATCGACATAAAGCCCGGTATATTGAAGCGGACTTTTTTATACGGCGCCGGCGCCGCCATCCACCAGGATCGTCTGGCCGGTGATAAAACCGGCGGCTTCCGAAATCAGAAAAAGTGCTGGCCCGGCGATATCGGCCGGTTCGGCGATTCTGCCCATGGGGATGGCCTTTACGATCTGATCATATAATACCGGATTGGACCAGAGGGGCTGGCTGAACGTAGTTCGGACCATGCAGGGCGCAATCGCGTTTACCTGAATGTTGTACGGTGCCAGTTCCTGGGCAAGAACGCGGGTCATCATCTCAATTCCGGCCTTTGCGATGCCGTAGATCCCCAGCCCGGGTGCGGATCTTGTGGCGGCGATGGACGAGATACTGACAATCTTTCCGGAATGTTGCGCTTTCATGATTCTTGCCGCAGCTCTGGAGCAAAAAAAGGTGCCGGTCAAATTGGAATCGATGATTTTCTGCCATGCGGATGTTTCGGCGTCCACGAGGCCTGTAAGGATATTCATGCCGACATTGTTGATCAGGGCGTCAAGTTTTCCAAACCGTTTGAGGGTTTGATCAAATAACGCATCGACCTCATTTTCTTTTGCGATGTGCGCCTGAACGGCTAGCAAGTTTTCACTCCCGCCGAGTTCGGCTGACGCCGCGTCGAGGCCGTCCTTTTTTCTTCCGCAGATGACCACCTTCGCCTGCTGCCGCACCAGTTGCTTTGCAAGCTCCAGTCCTATGCCTCGGCTTGCTCCGGTAACGACTACCACTTTGTCATCGAGTTTAAATGACAAATTTCCCATTGTCTCCTCTCTGAAAAAAGCAGGGCTTCGACTTTTCAAAATCGGAGCCCTGCTTGCTGAGAAAAAACTGTTTAATGTCCTGCGCCGAATAGCGCGGCGATCGCACCGGCTTGCGGATGCGCGTAGATCAGAATCAATGAAACAACCAGAGCGTAAATACAGAGAGACTCGATCATGGCGAGACCGATCAACATCGTAACGGTGACCTTACCGGATGATTCCGGGTTTCTTGCGATCCCTTCGACTGCGGACTTGAGCCCGAGGCCCTGTCCGATGCCGCATCCGAAGGCCGCTATTGCGATTCCGAAACCGGCTGCCGTTACACTGGCGATGAAGAACTGTAATGCTGATGCTTCCATACGCTACCTTACCTCCTTTGACTGTTTATTTTTGGCTTCTTCCATTTTCCATGGGCTTCCTTCCCATGAAAAAATCCGTTTGGTCAAATAGTCGTGGGGAATGGTTCTTTATTATGACGATTCCTTAATGGGCGTGTTCCATGGCGCCGGTAAAATACATGATCGACAGCAGGAAAAAGACAAACGCCTGCACCAGGGCCACAAAAATGCCGAGTGCCATGATGGGCAGCGGAGCGAAAAAGGCGCCGGCCAGAAAGAAAAGGATGCTTAAAACCAGTTCATGCCCCATCATGTTGCCGAAGAGCCGGAACGTAAGCGACAGGATCCGCGCAAGGTGTCCGATAATTTCAATCGGCAGGATGATGGGGATCATCCACCAAACCGGACCGAGAAAATGTTTGATATAGCTTGCACCATGGTATTTTACTCCCAAAATATGCGTGAAAACGACGACGGTAAGGGCACAGGAAAGCGTGGTGTTCAGGCTTGCCGTCGGCGGGAAAAACCCCGGGATCAAACCGAGTAGGTTGCAGGCAAGAATATAAATAAATACGGTGCCTGCGATCGGAAAAAGCCACCGGCCTTCTTCACCGGTCACATCCACCATAAATTCCTCGATGCCCGAGACGACGACTTCGAAAAAGTTCTGTCCTTTTGACGGAATCATGCGGACGCTTCTGGCGGCGGCCGCGCCCAAAACGATCAGCAGAATCATGACAAACCAGGAATAAATCACATGGGGATATTCGTGGGCGAAATGTTCGAGCCCGAAAAGTTCAAAGAGTTTGACCAAAAAAAGATAGGGATGTTCCACCTTAGATCGCCTCCTTACATAGAATTTTTTTTACTTCGCACAGGGTCGCCAGAATGATGCTCGCCACCACGACCGACAGGCCGATAAACAGTCCGAACGGATTGACGTAATGCCTCGATATGAGGATAAACAAAATAAGTCCGCTTACGATGAAACGGAGATAATATTTTGCCAGAACGGTATTTGGCGAAGCAAGATGGGGCGGGGTGAGCGATTTGCTCAATGTTCGGTACAGCAAATGAAAGTTGATGGTCACAATCAACCCGCCGAATATGATTCCCCTTGCAAAGTCCGGTGGAAACAGTATCGCTCCGGCGATGCTCGCCGTGATAAAGAGCACCCAGTTGCTTCGAGTGATAAATTTCAGTATGCGCTGCTGAATTTTCAAATTAGAACTTGCTTCGGCTCTAGAAATTCCGTGTTTTTTTAATGGCCAGCCCGATATTCCGAAATCCTGCCACAATTCCCAGTGCAAGGAATACAAGGGTTAACCAGGGAGTCGTGTGGAATACGCGCCGGTCAAGAAATATTCCTATGGCAAGACCGATAAAAATAGACAGCGCAACTTGAAATCCAAGACTGCTGTAATATGCAAGCTCGCGTAAATACCGTAGGGTTTCTCTTTTCATGGAAAAGAACATGACCTGATCGATTGGCTGTTCGGGCTCCGGCCCTGACAAAACGAAGTCCCCGTAACACAGGATTTTAGCCAAGTCAATGCCATTTTTTCACTCAGTACCTGTTGGTATAAATCAGGAAACCCTTTCCCTATGGATCTTTCACCCTAGCGGCACTGAGATCACAGAGAAGAACTTCCATCTCCCCCTATGAGCAGCCATGAGCTATCCGCTCATGAACTGTTCCCCTTGCGTGTCCTCTGTGTCGGTAGTGAAAAAGTATGTCAAGGAATTTATGAAATAGGCCACCAGGGAAAATTTATAAGACGAGCGCGCCGGCATCGAATACAGGGCCATCCATACAGGCGTGCAGATATTTCTCTTCTTTGCTTCTCGCTTCAACCGCACATCCCAGACAAGTCCCCATACCGCAGGCCATGACGGCTTCCACGGAAATCTGGCAGGGGATACCGGTTTTTTCCGACAGCGCCGCCAGGCACCGGAGCATTCCCATGGGGCCGCATGCATAAATTATATCCGGCCGGGTGCGGGAAATTGCGGTTTCCAGAGGCTGTGTGACGAGGCATCTGCCTCCGGCGCTGCCGTCATCGGTGGTTATCTCGACATTCATCCCGAATGAAACAAAATCCTCGACACACAGCAGATCGTTTTTTGATTTTCCTCCCAGAAATACCCTACAGGTTGAAAGGTCAAAATTCTTTTTACGCAATGCAGATGCCAAAAAGACCAGCGGCGCGACACCGATGCCTCCGGCCACCAGGAAAATCCTTCTGCAATTTTCGGATAAGAGGAACCCGTTGCCCAGCGGGCCCATCAGGTCGATGCCGTCTCCTCTGCGGCACAGGGAAAGTGCCTGCGTCCCTTTTCCTACGACTTTATATAGAATCTCAATGCCTTCTACTGTTTTACCGGTTTGTATCAACCCGTGAATGGAAAAGGGACGCCGAAGGAGCGGATAAAGCCGGTCCGGCTGGCGCAGCATGACGAACTGCCCCGGTACGGCGTCGCCATATCCCGGATGGCACTGCAGCCCGATCTTGAAATATCCGGGGGCCACATGTTTGTTCCACAACACCTCGGCTGTTTCTAAAAACATGTTGTACTTCCTCGTATTTTTTTGGCATTTCACCCAAACCCTTGACCCCTCAACCCATCGGATTCAGCCGATGGTAGTTGAGTTGAATGCTTTTTTCTACTTTTTTTCGGGGGTGAGGCCGACAACCGCCGCAAATCTTCCAGTGATGCCTTCCCCTCGGTAAGAGTAAAAAAGATCCGTGCGGCACCGGGTGCAAAGGTTGCTCGAAGAGATGTGATCAGGGAGCAGGCCCGATTCACAAAGCTGGTCACGGCTCATCGCCCAGAAATCAAAATGATCTGCGCTGTTTTTGTACTTCCAATAGCGGAACGGAATTTCTTTTTTATAGTGAATGAACTCGGCGCAGCACGGCCCGAGGGAAGGGCCGATCCCCGCGAAAATATCGTCGGTCGAGCATCCATAGCGTGTTTTCATGAGGTTCACGGTGACACCCAAAATGTTTGCGATGCTTCCGCGCCATCCGGCATGAACATTTGCGACCACACGGCGGATCGGGTCAACCAGCAAAACCGGCTGGCAGTCGGCGACCTGCAGGACAAGATAGGTGTCCTGAAGATTGGTAATCATGGCATCGCCTGTCGGCTGGCTGTCTGAAGACCAGTCGGACGCGGAAATGCACGCCGCATCGATTGGTACTATCTGAGTTCCGTGGACCTGCCGGGTGAAAACGAGATTTTTCGTTCCAATACAGCGAGCGATAACATGCCGGTTGCGTATCACCGCTTTTTTATCGTCTCCCACACCGAAGCTGACATTGAGGCTCCTGAAACTGTCTTGGCTGTGTCCGCGGTGTCGGGTAAAAATACCATGCCAGACCCCGGAGCAGGCCGAAAGATGCTCAAACTGAAAAAAATTGAGGTCCTTCTGGTTCCGATGGATCAATTCAGCAGTCCTTGACAATTTCGTAAAAACTATATTTTCTCGCTAAGCCGCTAAGAACGCAAAGAAAAAAATCTTTAATATTAATTAGTTAACTTTGCTGTCTTTGCGATTTGGCGTGAGACTCGTACTTTTTGCGAACACATCAATCCTTGGCTGTTTGATTTTTTTGATACCGGTCGATGATTCGCCGGATGATCCCTGAAGTCGAAACGTCGACGGTTATAGGAATTCGTACGATACGGCCTCCGCCGGCTTTTACGATATCGGCTCCTACGATATGCCTTTCTTCCCAGTCTGCTCCCTTGACGAGAATATCCGGCTGTATGGCGGTAATCAGGGCTAAGGGATCTGCTTCGTCAAAGAGAATAACGAAATCAACGCAGCAGAGTGCGGCAATAACCTCTGCCCGCTGGTCCTGAGGCAAAATGGGACGTTCTTTTTCCTTAATCAGACCTACGGATTTATCGGAATTCAATCCCACGACCAGTAAGTCTCCTTGAGCACGCGCGGCCGCGAGATAACGGACATGCCCGGCGTGAAGAATGTCGAAACAACCGTTCGTAAAAACGACACGGCCGTCCGCCTTGCGAGTTGGACCGAGTCGGGTCAAAAGTTCAGACAATGTTACGATCTTGTCCATGTGCAGCACTGGTTCAATCCGTCATCAAAAATAGAAAGCGTTATGTCCGCTTCACATCGAACCCTTTTGCCGGTCGCCTTCAAACAGCCCGCGCCAGGGTCAAGACATCGACCCGCGTGGCCCCGCCTCCTGTCAGCAATATTTTCGAGCACTCATCGACCGTTGCGCCCGTGGTATACACGTCATCAATCAAGAGAACCCTCTTATCGCGCACCTTTTTCGGATTTGGGATCGAAAAGGCGCGGTGTATGTTCGCCTTGCGTTTTTGTCGACCCAGACCGGTTTGGGGTGCGGTCCGTCTCGATCGCACGAGAGCGTCCTTTTCAATGCGCACATGAGAAATATCGCAGCCGATCGCATCGGCGATCCTGTACCAGTTTTTGATAAGCAAAAAAGACTGATTGAAACCGCGTTCTCTGAACCTGCTGATATGAAGCGGCACGGGGACGACAACATCCATCTCGCAAACGTCCCAGTAGGCGCAGAACGTGAGAAAGAGCAATTGTCCGAGCGGGTGTGCAATCCGGGTCTTACCGTGGTATTTCAATGCGTGAACGGCATTCATCAGGGTCCGGTCATAAATTCCGAACGCCCTTGCGGTGGTGAAATGTTTTGGTTCGGTTGTGCAGTCCCCGCACAGATGATTTTCACCCTGACGGCTTTTGAACACCATACCGCAACAGGTGCACATGGGAGATGCGGCCGGCATAAAATCATCGGCGCAGGCTGCGCAGAGAAAGGCGCCGGTAAGCGTGGAAAACACGGATTCAACATGGTACTCCGTCTGAGCTGCCGGCTCGAGTCTGCTGATCAACGCATCTTTCCGATGATGCCTGTCGGGCGGTATGAATCCGCCGCAGGAAAGACACTTTCCGGGGAATATTGCCCCAGAAAGCGCCTCTTTCATGCGACGGAAGATCCGCATGGATCTGGAAAATGCTTCCAATAGAACCGGTTCCTGTAGCGAGGCTGCGGAATTTTTCAAATTTCTTGAAAAGACTATTTTTAGGCCCTGTTGTCAAGGGAATATGACACGAGCTATCCAAAGCCGCACCGCTGTCTGAAGGCTTCATACACGGCGACTGCACCTGCCACCGAGGCGTTTAAGGATGAAACCGGGCCTTGCTGGGGTATGCGGATCAGCACATCGCAGGTTTTTTTCACCAGGGGCCGGATCCCTTTTTCTTCTCCGCCGATAACGATTGCAACGGGTCCTTTGAAATCCATTGAGAATACGGATCGAGCGGCATGTTGATCCAGGCCGCAGACCCAGATGCCCTGTTCCTTCAATCGCTTGATGGTATTTGTCAGGTTATTGACTCTGACGAGAGCGATATGTTCCATGGCTCCGGCAGAAGCTCTGGAGACGGCGGGGGTGGGAGATGCCGATCGATCCTGCGGGATCACGATCCCGTCGATTCCCGCGCACAGTGCCGTTCGAACTAGGGCGCCGAGGTTGTGGGGATCCAACACGTTGTCGAGCAGCAGCAGAAAAGCCCCGATCTCTTTGGAACAGGTTTTATTCAGGATATCTACAAGATTTTGTGTCGGATAGGCGCTTACACTGGCCGCAATGCCCTGATGGTGTTCCGAGCCAGCCGTCGCTGTCAGACGCAAACGCTGGAGCATTTTCACCGGAATCTTCATGACTTCGGCCAGGTTGAGTATCACCTGAAGACGCCGGGGAATTTGATCGATGACGTACAGCTCGTGAAAGGTTCTTCTACGGGCCCTGAGTGCCTCGAGAACCGGATGAATGCCGTAGAGTATTTCCGGTTTCACGGTCCTGTTTTTCCGGGGTATTTAGGGCGTCGGGCGCGGTAGGCTTTGATTAAAGCGACCACCTCGGAAATGGCGGACGACAGATCGTTGTTGAGGATGATATGGCTGTAATGGTGTCTTTGAGCGATTTCGTCTTGCGCCCGGGCCAGGCGAGCGGCAATGGTGTCCGGGCTGTCCGTTCCTCTTGCTTCCAGGCGTTTTCTCAGGACATCCAGCGACGGCGGCATGATGAAGACCGTCACCGCATCTGGATAGCGCTGCAGGATCTGTATCGTTCCCTGAATATCGATATCCAGAAGAACATCGTTTCCTTCAGATAGGAACGTGTCGATAAACCGGCCGCATGTGCCGTAATAGTTGCCGTGCACCAGCGCCCATTCCGCCCATTTGCCCGTTTCGATCCCCTTTTTAAATTCTTCTATCGAAATAAAATGATAATCAGTCCCCTCTTTTTCCCCTTTTCGGTGGGGTCGGGTCGTGTACGATATGGAATACCGCATGTCCGGGAATTGTTGCATGACAGCGCGGCAAAGGGTGGTTTTACCTGCCCCTGAGGGGGCGGATAAAATAAAGAGATGACCCTTCGACGCCGACATCGGTTTTGATACCTTTGACATGAAAGCTCCTACGGTCCGCACGACCCCGGCCGCAGTTACAAATGGCTCTGGGGCGGCTCCCTGAGCGCGACAAATCTCTGGGAGACGGTTTCCGATTGGATGGCGGACAGCACGATATGGTTGCTGTCCAGAATGATGATGGACCGTGTCTTTCTGCCGTAGGTCGCATCGATGAGGCGTTGTTCCTTTTTCGCTTCGTCTTTGAGGCGTTTCATGGGTGCGGAGGTCGGCGATACGATGGCAACGACCCGTTCCGCTACAACCGTGCTTCCGAATCCGATATTCAGCAGCGCCTGATCCATTGAATCCCCCGATCAAAGTCATGCGGTTTAAAAAAACTGATGGCGATTTTTCCAGGGTTCTTTTGGCATGTAGAGATCACAGAGAAAACTCTATCTTTAATAAAAAGGCTTACGGCGCAAGGTTTAAGACAAAAGGAATGTTTTTTTGCCGTGTGCCCTGCGCCGTGTCCCTTGCACCCTATGAGTTATGGGCGGATTCCCCCATATCATTCAACATTTTGAACCTGTTCTCTGATTTTTTCCAGTTCGGATTTAAGACCGACGATGATATGGGACACATCGGCAAGAGTTGCTTTCGCGCCCATGGTGTTGAATTCGCGGTTAAGCTCCTGAACCAAAAAATTCAATTTTCTGCCGTCGGATTCATTCGAATTCATGATTTCCCGAAATTGCATGATATGGCTTCTGGAGCGGACAATTTCTTCCGATATGTCGCTGCGATCGGCCAGTATCGCCGCTTCCTGAACGATTCTATCCGTTTCGATTTCGATCAATCCCTCGGTGAGTTCCCGAATTCGCCTTTCGAGCCGGCGTTTGTAATGCGGAAGCAGGTCCCGGGTAGCGCTTTCGATCCGGTCAATACAATTTTCTATAAAAACCAATCGATCGTTAAAATCTTCGGCGATAACGCTTCCCTCCTTTTGCCGCATGAGATCAAGATCCGCTAAAGATTCGAGGAGACATGGTTCGATGGCTTCCCAGCAGTCCGCCATGTCGCGCCGGACCTCTGCGGGCCGGATGATGCCGCTGGCGGCCGAAAGCATGGACAGGGTGATCGGGTCTTCGATGGCAAAAGTTTTTTTTAGTTTATCCAGGACATCGAAGTAAGCTTTTGCAAGGTTTTCGTTGATTTCGAAGCCGACCAGTTCACCGGCATCCTCCTTGATATGCAGCGTGGTTTCGATTCTACCTCTCACAAGCTTTTCGGAAATGGCGGATTTAATTTTTTCTTCAAGTGAAAGAAAATCGTGGGGAAGACGCACCGCGATATCCAGTTGTCTGCTGTTGTATGAGCGGATTTCGACGCTTACCGTGATTTTATTCCGAACCTTTTCCGATCGGGCGTAGGCGGTCATGCTTTTGATCATTTAAAGGCCCGCTCCTTTCCTCAGCAATGCGGGGCGGCGGTGGCCCGCAGTTTTTTAAATCAACGACGTATCTATTTCGGACAAGCTGAATAAAATGTTTGATCGTTTTTGACCGGTAATCGGGGTACGTCCATGGCAATTCAACAAAAGTCCCTTTTTGAAAGATCAGAGTCAAATCGGCATATATGCCCCTGTCCAGATAGATCCTGTGGGTGTAATTTTTTCCGGTGGCAAGGACGAAGCGTTCTTGAGTGACATAGCCCGGGTCGATATTGACCCTACGTTTTGAATTTGCCGCGTATTGCCTTTCGATATCGTTTGTGACCGTCTTGATCCAGGGCAGATCTTTCTGTGCGATCAGCGTTTTGAAAGCAGCCATTCTTCGAAACAGCGGAGTCCCCATTTCAGGTTCATAATATGTTGTAAAATCGAAAGAAAACCACGGGCTGAGGATGTCGAACTCTCCGAACCGATCGGAAAGCTCCCTTAAAATAAAATGAAATAGGCCTTTTTCCCGCATGAAAAGCCCTATAACCAGTTTTGCGGGTTTTGGCGGTCCGGGTATGCTCATCGTTTTGACAGGGATTTTTCAGGATCCGCCGATCGGCTTTGCTTCATCGATCAGCATGATCGGGATGTCGTCCCTGATTTCATATACCAGTTTGCAGTGATCGCAGATAAGCCCGTCTTTGGATTCATTTAAATAAATGTCCCCTTTGCACTTCGGACAGGCCAGAATATCGAGAAGCTCTTTGCTCAACGCCATCTGTGTGTCCCCTTTTTGAGTTTTTGAAAAAACGCTTGATGGTTTTGTTCTTTTGATTCTTCCCCTCAAAAGATCACCTGCCACCTGAGAGATGATCTATTTTTTCATATAGCAGACAGAAAAGAGGCTTGCAAAATAAAATCCTGACTTTTACACTGAATTAAGTTTCAGGGGTTGAACGGTTCAGGAGGTTTACTGAGTCACTGATAAAACATATTCAACGGGCACAAGGTTCGTCCTTATGGGCGCTTTGACGTCGCATGGTGTTTTAATTCTGATCAATGTTCGCTGGTGGAATGCCACGGCGTTTTATGCGGTAAACATCGGCCGAATCCTTCAGAAAAACGGACACCGGGTAATCATCGGATGTAATGAAAAGTATCCGGCCTACCGGATGGCCGAATCCTATGGACTGCACACCGTTCATTTGAACTTTTCCGGAAACAACATACCGGACCTTTTTCGAAGCTTTCTCCGTCTGGTAAAACTCATCCGGAAAGAAAACATTCGAATCGTCAATTCTCACCGCTCGATCGATCACACGTATGCTTTTCTGGCAAAGCTCATCACCCGTGTGAAGATGGTTATCACCCGGGGCGATCGGCGCCGCGTCAAAAGAAACCTGCTGTCTCCCCTGCGCTACCGGTTTTGTGATGCCCTCGTTTTGACCTGCCGGAGTATCTTCAACCAGAATAAAGACATATTTTCCCCGATATCGCATAAGGTCAGCATCATATACGGCAGCGTGGATGAAGACCATTTCAAAATTCTGGCCGGCCGCAGGCGTACGGCCGAAAAGTACGGCATCGATACCGGAAAATGCGTCATCGGTCTTGTAGGGCGTTTAAGCCGCGTCAAAGATCCTTACACCTTCATCAAAGCCGCTTTCTCGGTGCTGCAACAGTACAAAGAGGTGGTTTTCGTCATTGCCGGCAAGCCGATAGAAATCGGTCATCAGGATCTGGATGCCGAGCTCAAACGCTTTGACATCCGCGACGCGTTCGTGCTGCTGCCTGAGATCGACGATATTGCAGAGGTTATCGACCTGTTTGATATCGGCGTTATCCTATCGGTCGATTCGGAGACGATCAGCCGCGTCCTGTTTGAATACATGTATCTGAAAAAACCGGTGATCGGAACACGGGTCAACGCGATCGAAGAGATCCTTGAGCCCGGCGTAAACGGGGAATTGATCGGCCTTTGGGATGAGGAGGGGCTTGCCGCGGCCATGCAGCGGCTGATCGAAAATCCCGGCTTGCGCAGCGCTTACGGTTCCAACTCGTACCGGTTGTACAAAGAAAAATACAGCGAGGCGGTGTTTTATGATCGCTATCGGCGCGTATTGCGCGATGTCATGTCCGATGAATCGTGGTAAAGAATTTTTCGCCTCGGACAAAATCTCCACGATTCGATGATCCTGCACCAAGGTCCCGCGCGAAAGCCTCTCAAAAGAGATCCCCTGTATTAGGATTTCCATCCATATCGGCGAGCTGGCGCCGCTCGCCAACCGAATTTCGGTCAGCGCCGGAGGAGTTTTTTCCGCATCAACGACAGGCGGTAGCGTTTCCAGGATATTATTATTTCTATTGTAAAATATTTTTACTTTCCATATAATTTTGCAATAAGGCAGGAGGTATTATGGAAATCAGAAAAGTATCATCAAAAGCCCAGATCACGTTGCCGAAAGAATTTGCCGGTCAATTGGTATCCATCGAAAAGATTGCCGAAGGCGTCATTCAGGTGAAGACAGGAAAGTTTGTGCCGCATTCCGAAGAAATTTTCCATTCCGAAAAATATAAAAAACGGCTGGAAAAGTTTGATCAGTGGATGGAGGAACATGCACCTGAGGAGTCCAACATAGACCAGTTGGAAAAGGAAAAGACAAGTTGAAACTCCGGCTTGATCTGAATAATCCAGATTTTCAAAAAGAGTGGTTTGGTCTGCAAAAAAATGATTTCCTTTCAACCAAAAACACATTGCAAAAACTTTCTCAAATGGATTGGCGCCAGGTGTATCAAGACAAAGGCCTTAGATGGGAAAAAATTCAATCCGTAAAAACGCCGAAGGGAAGGGATCTTTACACCATTCGCTTGAGCAGAAAGCACCGGGCTGTCGTATGCAGAAAAGATGAATTTATGATTTTCGTTTCCCTTCATCCGGACCACGATTCGGCATATGAATAATTTACAGGAAAGCTTTTTTCAAATCCACCCGGATTGTTCTTTTCATTGCCCAAACCGGAGCCTATCGGGGGAGTCTCGGAGACCGGCAGGCCATTGCTTTTATAGAAGCAACCGGTTGTCGCCTGCCCCAACCGGATACCTCCTTAATACAGAAGCAGATCGCCTGAGAGAAAAAAAGGCGTATAGAGTTTCCCTATCTATCCGCGGATAAAATCTTTTCCGTACTTTTTCAAGCGAAACCGCGTGCGATCGAGAACGCTCTTGAACATCTCCTTGAAGGTGCGGCTTTCTTTTGTGTATGTCTCAAGATAGACGCGCAGAAACCTGGCCCGGTCAGCCGTGCTGAGGAGCCGGAGGCTCAAAAAGTTCCTTCCGATTTCATCGAGATTTTTGATCCGGCGTCGAAAGGATATCCAGAATCTCGAGTCGACGGCATCCAGGTCCGCAAGATAGACGCGTATATATTGAGGGGCGGGCAGACTTTCGACAATAATATTGTGGGAGGTAAAATCGCCGTGGTAAATGTCGGCCATGTGCAGCCTGCCTAAAAGCCGGGCGAGTTCTCTGATGAGATTTATTTTACATGGCTTCGTCAGGGGGTCCGACCGATCGTATACAAAACGGCGTAGCGTGACGCTGTTCGGAATACCGGCCGTGATGACGGCGTGCTCCAGCGGCACGATGAATCGCCTGGATCTCAAGTAGGCAATTGGAAAGGGCGTTGGGATTCCTTTTGCGATCAGTCTCCGTCCGAATTGCCATGCTTTTTGGGCCTTGTTGACCCGAAAAAGTGTCTTTATGAAATGTTTCAGGTTCGTTATATAGTATATTTTTATAAAAACACTGTCCTCGCCGACCGGCACCCGGTATACCCTGCGGTCAAAAGATGCGGCGATGGCGGGTTGCGTTGCAAAACCGGACAAAAGGAATTTTTTGACGGCCTCGCGAAAGGGCGGCGTGTCATATTGCCTGTTTATCCAGCCCCTGTAACCCGCAAGCCGAATGGTTGTCAGGTCGTTTGGATTTCGGTCAAAAGGTGTTGAACCGGGCGGCATTGAGGTGATTTATTCTCCGTGTGCGAAAATATAAGGATCCGTTGCATGGAAGATCCTTTTTTCTATACGCTTTAAGCGCGCCTGTAAACGAAAATAGCAAATGAAAAACGCGATATTGACATCGGATAACAAAGAGAACGGGCTTCGGCCGCCGCCATCGGATGTCCGGCTATCGGTCGTCATCATTACCTTTAACGAAGAAAAGAACATCACCCGATGTCTGGATTCTGTAAAAGAGGTGGCGGACGAGATTGTGGTTGTGGATTCCTTTTCGACCGACCAAACGGCAGCGCTCTGCGAGTCCCAAGGCGTTCGGTTTTTTAGACATCCTTTCGAAGGATTTATCGAGCAGAAAAACTGGGCGGTATCGCAGGCGCGGTTTCCCCATGTCCTCTCCATTGAAGGCGACGAAGCATTGACCGGGGAACTCAAAGAGTCGATCCTGGAGGCGAAAAAGAACTGGACCCACGACGCTTACTATTTCAACCGGCTCTCCAATTACTGCGGTCAGTGGATCAGGCACTCGGGCTGGTATCCCGACCGGAAGATGCGGCTGTGGGATCGCCGAAAGGGGCGGTTCGGAGGGCAAAACCCCCATGATTCACTGATCCTGGGCCAAGGAGCCGCTGTCAAGCATTTAAAGGGAGACCTGCTTCATTATGCCTTCAGCAGCATCAGCGAGCACGTGCAGCTCACCAACCGGTATTCGAACCTCAAGGCGGATGCGGCTTTTGCGAGGGGGCAGAGAAATACCGCGTTCAGCCTGATTTTACGTCCCATATCGACATTTATCCGGGACTATTTTTTCCGCCTGGGATTTTTGGACGGCTTCTACGGGCTGGTCATCTGCATGATCGGCGCTTATTCCCAGTTTCTTAAATATGCCAAGCTGCGGCAGCTCGTAAAAAGCAGCGCACGACCGGCTGTCGAATGAAGATCGGAACGGCTATCGATGGGAATTGCGATTCGTTAGGGATATTGAAGGAGGGGAAGTTGATTCTTACCTGTAACCTCCCGGCCCAACGGTCGAAGATTCCCTGCAGCTTGCTGCAGGGAGCTTTAATCAGGTGCCCTAAAGAAAGTATTCAGCCCCTTCCCCGGTCGATGCGCACTTCAAACTTCTGCAGCTGGATGGCGGCATCCTTTCCTTCGCCTACCAGATGAAAGGAGAACGACTGCAGGGCCTTTGGATTGTCAAAGGCAAACTGTATCCGGGTCTCCTCGCCGGCGTGGAGAAGCGGAAAGGGAGGATAGGCTATGTGCTCAACTTTATGCTCGAATACGCGAAGCGTAAGCTTCATCTGTATACCGGATTCCGGTGCGCGGATCGCCTGGATGCGGATGTCGACCCGAACCTTCGAATTCGCCGGAAAATCAAGATATTGAGCACCGATCAGATTATCCGTCCACTCATTCCTGATTTTTTCCGGAAGCTGCCTGATTTCGCCGTCTGCAAACTGCAGGACCTGAAAACGTTTTCCGGAAGACAGCTTGTGGTCCAGGGTGGCGGCCATGGCGAATAATCGACCGGCAGCATGTCGATCGCCCTGCTGAAACACTTCAGGGGGCGGACCGAGTATGCCGGCCGATTTTCCAACCCGGCAGTTACCGTCTCTGCTGCATTCGTAGCGAAGCCCCTTTTCTGTATACCATCGGAGTTTGCTGCTTGTATAGGAGATCATTTCCCTGGGTTTGTTGTAATCGCGAAAAAGACTTCTGCCGATAATGGACGGCGGCATCGGCAGTCCAAGATAGTCGAGGACCGAAGCCTCGATATCAACTAAGCCATAAGTACCTTCTTTGATTCGCGGCAGCAACTGCTGTTCGGGCGCAAAAATGGCGACAAACCCCCAGCTGCTGTACCAATCCGCCCCTTCTGCACCATGGGATTCGTCAGAAGTGATGATGACCAGGGTATCATTTAAAACCCCGTCTTCCCGTAAGCCTTGAATGAACCAGGAAACGGCGTCATCAAGCAGCGCAACGGTCGCTATCTTGCGTGACCCGTAATTCCGGGCCTGTTCATCCGAAGCCGCGAATGGCTGGTGGGTGGCCACGGTCAACAGGCTGAGCAACCATGGTTTGTCTTTTTTTTGCAGGGTGTTGATATATTTTCTTGCTCCTCTAAAAAAATCCTCATCGGTAGTTCCCCAGATAAAATCCGTCTGGGAGCGGTCGGTAAACCACTCCACGCCGTGGACTTCCTGAAAACCCATGGCAGGCATGGCCCTGTCCTTGTTCATAAACTGAAGGCCCGCTCCTTGAAGGTAATGGGTCTCCCAGCCGCGAGCCGCCATCTGGGCGGGAAGGCATTCAGCGGCTCGTTCTGGATGGGTCTGCAGTTCCATTGCCTTGGGCATTTCATAGGAAAATTTGCTGAAATCGCCGCAGTGAATTGCATAGAGGCCGCGAATGGTCTGGTGGCTATGGGTAACGAAATCAGGCACCAGCATGGCATCCCGGATATTATCCGCAAGTCCTTCCATCTGGTAAATGCCGCCGGGAACCTGCATCTTTTCACGGATTTCCGGAATGTAAATACCCGAAATCCCTTCCAGGGTTACAATGAGCACGTTTTTGGCCTTGCCTTTTGTCAAGAGCGCTTTTCCTTCCAGGTCCAGTTCTCGAAGAGTTTTCGGCAGTTCGGCTACAGCAGGTTCCCGAACATGTGGTGAAAAGGGCTTCGAGACGGCATCCGTAATGAACCAGTGAAGAGGATTGTATCGGGAGGCAATGCTCTGCATGTCGTATACTGTATTGATACGGCCTTGAATGACGAAAAGCAGCAGGCCGGAAACGAGGCCGACCATAAGATGGGTACGGCCTGCCGGTTTGAGAGGAATCAGAGAAGCAACGATTGTCGAGAAACCAATGAATATAACGAAAACCGGGGCGGCCAGATGAAAACCGGCCGTGGTATTTTCTACAAAAGTCGGGTCAAAGAGGTAGTGGACATCCTGCCATGAGGGCAGGCGTTGGACAGCGGCAAGTAGTTCCTGTGACACGGCCTGAAAAAGAGACCATAACAGAAGAAACCCGGCTCGCAGCCAGCGCGGGCTCTGCCGGACGAGCACAAAGATGACAAGGCCTGCGCAGATGTCCGAAAGCAGGCCTGCAGGTTCGGCAAAGGCATGGTTCAGAATACGCCAGATGGCCGGGATGAAACAAGGAATGGCAACAAGAATGGAGAATAGTACGCGTTTCAAATTGATGCTCTCCGGTATCAACGATAGAATAAGATATAGCGGAGGGCTACCCTACCACATTTCATGATTTTTGCCAAACGCCCGTTGATGTTTGGTGAAGAGATATCGATTCATGCAGAAATGGATAGGTTTTTGATTTATGCAATTTTTCCTTGGAGCATGAATGAATTTGTGTTACGGAAATTCTAATCAATTCACGCAATCTTAAGTATATATGCCCATTCGAACTGTTGTATTTCTGTTACTATTCGTCCTGTTTTGGCCATCGGGCATTTCCGTCGCTAATTGTTCTGAATCAATGAAAAAAACTTCAGATCTGGCGGCAGATACCCCCCGGCCTACCCGGTTTGTAACGCAGGGAGCACGTCTCATCGATCTCCGCAGCCAGCATCCGGTTTTTTTTCGCGGTATCGGGTATTCTCCTTATTTGCCGAATGAAACGCCGATCTATGGCGATCCGCCGGGCGACGATTCACGGTATGAGGAACATCTCCGTGTGATTCAGACTCTTGGTGCCAACTATATCCATGTCTTTCCGATGATGATGCCGCCAAAATTCTTTGCAGCCCTTGATAAAACCGATTTGCTCTACGGTCAAGATATCTGGGTATGGGCCTATGAAGAGGACTTCCTGGCAGAGGATTTTCTGGTTAACACCCTAGATTATATTAAAAAAGTAATTGATCATACGTATGCGGTGGGACGACCCGACCGACTGGTTTTGTTCTCGGTCGGCGATGAACTGCAAGCCGACGGGGTGATCCGGACCGATACCAGGCATCCTGAGGTGCGGAACTATACCGGCAAGCACATTAGAGTCACCCATCGAACCCCCACTGAAATTGCTCTGGCTAGACTGATAGACGGCGCCATGGATTATGAGCTGACCCGTTATGGCCGCAGGCATCTCTATTGTCACACGAGCTGGACCCATATAGGTCCTGTTACCAATCGTCCCGATCTGGAAGTGCCGAAAGAAAATGCCCTGACACCGGACCTGGGTGACCTGATCTGTCTCAATGTCTACACCTATGCTCGAGGGGTCAGAACATCGCCGCCCGGTTCGGTTACCGGAACCCCTTATCAGGGATATCTGGAAGAACTGGCTGCCGGTGCTGAAAAACCTGTGTTTGTTACCCAGGTGGGTCTGTCGACCTCGCCTTTTGAGCCAAAGCCCTGGGTGCCCGGGTTCGGCGGTCACAAGGTGGAAGAGGTGCCGAATGCTTTTACCTCGATCTGGCAGGATATCCGCACGGCCAAAGGCAGGGAAAAATTCTGCGGTATTTCTTTTTTCGAGCTGCATGATGAATGGTGGAAGAGCGGTGAAACTCCCACCGACTCGACCTGCCATGAACGAGGAGATCCGGAGGAATGGTTCGGTATTTACAAGGTGGGCGCCAACCGCCGCCTGGTGCCGAAAGGAAAAATTCCGGAAACCATTCGAGTGCTCTTCAGTCAGCCGTGAACCTTGGGTCACCGCTGTCCGCTTTAAGTTTTTTGATGTGGGAATGGGGATGTTCGTGAAATGATGATATTCTTGTTTTACAATCCTTGCGAAATATGAATCGACGCTGCAACGCGGGCATGGGTGCAGATTAGCGGGGGTGATTTTATCCTTTTCAACTTCTCGTTGATATGATTTAATATGCTTTCATGTCGCTTTTGAATGATGAAAATTCTGGTCATACGATTGAGTTCCCTCGGTGATGTCATCCTGACTACGCCGGTTTTGGCTGCCATCCGGTCCAAATATCCAGATGCCGTTTTAGATTTTCTGGTCATGGACACCTGCCTGGAAGCGATCCGGGGCAACTCCCACATCGATCATCTCATCGCATTTGAAAAGCGCCGCTATCCGGGTGTTATCGGATTGTTTCGTTTTGCCGGTGAATTAAAAAAAAACGGCTATGATGTCGTCGTCGACCTGCATGCCAAATTGAGGGCCAGGGTCATCAGCGGGATGCTGGGCGCCCGGGTGCTGCGCTACAGGAAAAGGGCCTGGTGGAAAAGTCTTCTGGTGCCGCTTGGGATCATGAAATACCATGCCGACGACACGATCGTCCGGAACTATTTTCGTCCCCTGAAGCGTCTCGGTATCGACTTTACGGGTGAAAAGCTCGAGTTCTCTTTCACGCCGGAAGACTCGAGCCGGGTTTCCCATTACCGAAACTTTGTCGTCATGGCTCCGGGGGCTGCGAATCCGACCAAAAAATGGCCGTGGGAATATTTTGCAAAGCTGGGGAAGCCGCTTTCCAAAACCGTCATCCTGATCGGCGGAAAGGAAGATGTAGATGACTGTGAACGGATTCAAAATGAAATCGGACCCCGCTGCCTCAACCTGGCCGGCCGGCTCAGTTTAAAGCAAAGCGGCGCCCTTTTATCCCTGGCTGATTATTTGATCGCAAACGATTCAGCGCCGTTTCATATCGCAAGAGCGCTTGACAAAAAAGTATTTGTCATTTTCGGCCCGACCGATCCCGGCATGTTTGAATTCAACCAAAATACCGTCTTGCTGTACCAGGGGGTCGAATGCTCGCCGTGCTCGCTTCACGGGGAGAGAAAATGTCCGAAAGGGCATCTTCGATGCATGAAAGATTTGACGCCTGAAAAGGCATACCGTGCGATACTCGCTTCACGCTAGTGTCGTGTCCCAGAAATAACTTATAAAAATAATGACTTTATCTATAAATCATGCTATGCTCCTGCAACCTTTAAAAGCAGGAGTAATTATGACAATTGGACGCCCAATACCACCGGTTGAGCTGAGCCAGGAAACAAAAGCGCAGCTTGAA